>ERZ832973.90-NODE-90-length-118733-cov-241.766519_pt1 | contig 118733 bp, 100 predicted proteins | sample MGYA00519950_ERZ832973 | MGnify/ENA primary metagenome ERZ832973 (study PRJEB31850, sample SAMEA3708734) | human gut metagenome | biome: human gut; feature: human-associated habitat; material: faeces | place: China | collected 2014 ... | reverse complement strand
ACGGCCGAGGGAGAAAACGAACTGGCACCCATCCGAAACCTGTTCAATGAGTGGTATGCCCGCGACATCAGCAAGAAACGCCGTATCAGTAATAAAATCAAAGGCAACTCCGGCGAACCGATGGGACTTCCTCCCTATGGGTATATCAAGGACCCGAACAATCCCAAGCATTGGGTCATTGATGAAGAAGCTGCACAAGTTGTCCGGCGCATTTTTGATATGACGTTGGAGGGCTTTGGCACGGAACAGATTGCCACCCAGTTTGAAAAGGAAGGCATCCTGACGCCGCAGGCCTACTGGATTCAGAAAGGCATCGACCGTCCCGGAAAGAGCAAAACACGGCCCTCTACCAAGTGGAATGGCTCCACGATTACCCATCTTCTGTATCAGCAGGAGTATTGCGGGGATATTCTGAACTTCAAAACCTACTCCAAGTCCTACAAGAATAAGAAGCGGATTCATAACGCCCCGGAGAATTGGGTTGTGTTCCAAAATATTCACGAGCCAATTATTGAACGTGCCGTGTTTGAGCAGGTACAGCAGAAGCGCGGAAAAATGCGCAAACGCCGTACCAACAACGGAGAACACAATATGTTCTCTGGCTTGCTTGTCTGCGCAGACTGCGGCTGCAATCTGCATTTCCACTTCAATCAGGGCAACCCGGAAATCAAGTATTTCAACTGCTCCAACTACAAGGGCAACCGTGGCACCTGCCAATCCACCCACTACATCCGGGTAGACTTTCTGGAAGAAGTGGTGTTGGGGGAGATTCGGCGGCTGACCAAGTTTGCCAGCCTCTATGAGGACGACTTCCTGAAAGCTGTTATTGGGCACTCCCAGCAAGCGGACGAAACCGACCGCAAGCTGAAAGAGAAAGAGTTGAAAGCACTCCTTGCCCGTGATGAAGAACTGGACGGCCTCTTTGAGCGCATCTATGAGGACAATGTTTCCGGCAAGATCTCTGATGAACGCTTTTCCAGAATGTCCCGGAGATATGAGGACGAGCAAAAGGAGCTGACCGAGAAAATCAAACAGCTCCGCTCCGAAATCGAAAAGCAGAGCAGCCGAACTATGACAACGGATATGTTTATCAGTCTGGTTCGCAAGTACACCAGAGCAAAAAAGCTGACACCCCGGATGCTGAATGAACTGGTGGAAAAAATCGAAGTGTTCAATGCAGAAAAGGTCAACGGTGTATGGGAGCAGCGGCTCCGCATTCACTACAACTGCGTGGGCACCATCGAGATTCCAAGCGCACTTCCTTTGCCGACACCCGATGTGTCGGTGAATACAAGAAAAGGCGTAGTTGTGAACTACGCCCCTTGTGATGTCGCTATTTAGCAAATAAAAAATGACGAATGTTCTTTGACAGCTAAATGCTGTAAAAACATTCGTCATGGTGCGGATAAGAGGACTTGAACCTCCACCGAGTTGCCCCGATTAGAACCTGAATCTAACGCGTCTGCCAATTCCGCCATATCCGCATATTCTGTTTTGTTCGCCGCCGTTCGGCTCGGAACGATATTTATTATACCACAGGTGCAAAGAAAGTCAAGCGTTTTTTCAAAAAAGTTTTTGCATTCTTTTCCGCATATTTTATCTTGCGTCCCTGCGCACAAAAACACAGACATCTGCCCCGGTGATGCCTGCTTCCGGGGCAGATGCCTGCCAGACCACGCTTCTTCTTTTGCAGTTTTTCCTGAATTTTCTCAGATGCCCCAGAACAGCCAGAGGCTCCCTGCCCCCACGAGAACTGCCGCCACTGTGAAGGGTACGCCGATGCGCAGAAAGTCCCGGGTGCGGACAGTCTCGCCGTTCTTGCGGAGAATGCCGATGGCCGCGATGTTGGCCGACGCGCCGATGGGGGTCAAGTTGCCGCCCAGCGTCGCGCCGGTAAGCAGACCGAAATAGAACAGCTCCGGCTCAATGCCCCCGCCGCCGTTCATAAGGGCGGCGACGCCCTGCACCACCGGCAGCATGGCCGCCACATAGGGGATGTTGTCGATGAAGGCCGACAGCCCCACCGACGCGGCCACCAGCAGCAGGTAAAGATGCAGCGGCTCGTCTCCGGCTGCGGAGTGGAACAGCTGCGCCGCCGCGTCGATGACGCCCGCCCTGCTCACTCCTTCCAGCAGAATAAAGAGGCTGAAGAGCAGCAGCAGGGTGTCATAGTCCAGCGCCCGGAACGTCTCGGCCAGCGGCTTCAGGGAGCGGCTGCGCCAGCAGGCGCGGGCGGCACCGAAGAGGCACAGCCCCATGCAGACGAGCCCGCTGCGCAAGGTATAAAGCAGATGCAGCACGCCGCCAGAGGGCTCAGGCAGGAAGGACGCCGCGATGAGCAGACCTACCGTCAGCAGGAGAAGCGCCGTGGGGACGTCGTCCTCCACCTCCGTTTCCACCGTGACATGGACAGGCTGGCGCTGGTCCCGGAACAGCCAGAACAGCACCCCCAGCGAGGCCAGCGCTCCCAGCTCCACGCTCCAGAAGATACCGGGCCGGCCCTCCATCCAGAAGAAATCGAAGAAATTCATCCCCGCAAAGCCGCCCAGCAGGATGCTCGTGGTGTCCCCCACCAGCGTTGCCGCACCCTGTAAATTGGACGACACCGCAATGGCGATGAGCACCGGCACCGGCGACAGTTTCAGCCGCCGGGCGATGGCAAGCCCTACCGGAGCCACCATCAGCACAGTGGCCACATTGTCCACAAAGGCACTGATGAACCCCGCCAGCAGCGCCAGCACCGACACGGCCCACCGGACATCCGGCACATGGGCAATGAGCTCCTCGGCCAGCCGGGCGGGCATCTTGCTCTGGATAAAAAGAAAGACCGTCCCCATCATTCCCGCCATCATCAGCAGGACATTGAAGTCTACGGCCCGGGCGGCGTCCGCCAGCGTGAAATCATACACGCCCAGCTTCCCCAGCAGCAGGAACGCCCCGGCGCCGCCCAGCGCGACCCAGGGGCGGTACTGCTGCACCGCCAGCATCAAGATATAAAACAGGACAAACAGGCTCAGCGCCAGTGTCATTTCGTCTCCTCCGCAGATTCCATGGGCTTTGCGTCTTCTTCTATCATCCGATAGCCCACGCCAAGCTCGTTGAGGATATAAGTATTGCTGCCCGGGCGGCTGCCCAGCTTTTTGCGGATATTGGCCATATTTACCTGCAGCTTCTTGGTGCTGCTGGCGTCCGTGTCGCCCCAGATGGCCCGGACGATGGCCGCATAGGTCATCACGCGCCCGGCGTGCTCGGACAGAAAAGCCACGATGTTGTACTCCGTCTGGGTCAGGCGCACCTCCTGCCCGTCCACGAACACCTTGCGGCGCTCGTAGTTGATGGTGAGGCCCTGTGCGCTGAACACCCCGCCGGGCAAGCTCCCGCCGCCATAGCGGTTCACCCGCAGCGCAGCCCGCACCCGGGCCAGCAGCTCACCGGTGCCGAAGGGCTTGGTGATATAGTCGTTGGCACCGAGGTCGAGGGCCTCGATCTTATCCTGCTCGGTGGTGCGGGCCGACAGGACGATGATGGGGGTCAGATACTTCTGCCGGATGGAGCGGATGGCGTCCAGACCGTCCCGGTCGGGCAGGCCGAGGTCCAGGATGACGAGATCCGGGTTATAGGAGATGAACATGGTCATGCCCATCACGCAGGTCTGGGCCACCAGCGCCTGATAGCCGTTGGTCTCCAGCAGGGTCTGGATGAAGCTGCAGATGTTCGCCTCATCCTCAATGATAAGTACCTTGAATTTATTATTGCTCATCCTCTGTTTCCTCCGTATCCACTTCTTCGGTCTCCAGCCAGAACCGGATGGTCGTACCCTCGCCGGGCGTGCTCTCGGCCTTTATCTCGCCGCCGTGGGCTTTGATGATGGCCGCGCACACCGACAGCCCGATGCCCATGCCGTGCTTGCCGCCCGACGAGGTATCCTGCGTCAGGGTCGTGCCGGTGAAGAGGGTCTTGAGCCGCTCTTTCGGGATGCCGCAGCCGTTGTCAATGACTTCAAACACCGCCCGCTGCCCCAGCGTGAACACCCGCAGCGTCAGGCGGGTCATCCCCTTGGCGTGGAGCACCGCGTTTTCCAAAAGGTTCGTCAGCACCTGCTGGATGAGCATGGAGTCCATCGGGATGACGATGAAGTCATCCGGAAGCCTTACTTCCACCGGTACGCCGGGGTGGAGCTTCTGGAACCGCACCAGCACCGTATCCACCAGCTCTTCCAGCACGGTGGGCGTCTTCTGGATGGCGACGCCGTCGGCGTCGATGCGGGTGACGGAGAGCAGATTCTCCACCATCCGGTTGAGCCACTGGGCGTCGGCACAGGCCTCGGAAAGGAGCTTTATCTTCTGCTCCCGGCCCAGCGAGTCGTAGCTGTCGATGACCGTGGAGCAGGCCCCGTAGATGGACGTCAGCGGGGTGCGCAGGTCGTGGGAGACAGCCCGCAGGAGGTTGGCCCGCATCTTCTCCGTCTCGCTCTCCATCCGCAGCTGCTCCTGCTTTTTGATGCGGGTGGTCAGTGTGCTCGTCATAAAGGAGACCACCAGCATCACCACGCCGGAGAAGATGTTCTCCGGGATGGTGAAGTTGAAGGCAAAGTAGGGCGCGCGGAACGCGAAGTTGACCGCCAGCACGCTGATGACAGAACCGGCCACGCCCCACCAGTAGCCGTCGGTGTACATGGAAACAAAAAACACCGCCAGCAGGAACACCATCGAGGCCACACCGTCGATGCGGCCGCTGATGAACTGGATGAGCGTCACACAGGCGAACGCCCCGACGAGCGCCGCCAAAAATACCCAGACGTCCTTTTTCCAGAGCATCTGCTTCATTTGCTGTCCCTCCTGATCTATATTCGGTTCCACTGTAAAAGTATACCACAAATAAATTAAAGATACAGCAAAGGGTGGGCATTTTTCCATGGTTCCAAAGGGTTGACAAACGTGCGTTCCTGGCTCACAATAGGATCATCTTCTTTATCGTAATAAAGGAAAGGGAAAGAATATGCTGTATTTTGAGAACGACTACTGCGAGGGTGCGCATCCCGCCATCCTGCAGAAGCTGACGGAAACGAACTTCGAGAAGGTGTCCGGCTACGGCACCGACCCCTACTGCGCCAGCGCAAAGGAGAAGATCCGCGCCGCCTGCGCCTGCCCCGAGGCAGATGTTTTCTTCATCTCCGGCGGCACCCAGGCCAACTCCATCGTCATCGCCTCCACGCTCCGCCGCTGGGAGGGCGTCATCGCCGCCGCCACCGGCCATGTGGCCGGTCATGAGGCGGGTGCCATCGAGTTCACCGGCCACAAGGTCATCGGCCTGCCCCAGAAGAACGGCAAGCTGGATGCCGCCACGGTGGAGGATTTCTGCAAGACCTTCTACGCCGACTCGAACCACGACCACATGGTCTTCCCCGGCATGGTGTATATCTCCCACCCCACCGAGTACGGCACCCTGTACAGCAAGGCTGAGCTCGAGGCCCTGTCCGCCGTCTGCCACACCTACCACATGCCCCTCTTCGTGGATGGCGCACGTCTGGGCTACGCGCTGGTGAGCGAAGGCACCGATGTGAGCCTGGCAGACCTCGCCAGGCTCACCGACGTCTTTTACATCGGCGGCACCAAGGTGGGCGCACTCTGCGGCGAGGCCGTGGTCTTCCCCCACGGCGCACCGGCCCACTTCATGACCATGGTCAAGCAGCAGGGCGCTCTGCTGGCCAAGGGCCGCCTCATGGGCATCCAGTTCGACGTCCTCTTCACCGACGGCCTCTACACCCGCATCAGCCGCAACGCCATCGAGACGGCCAACGCCCTCAAGAAGGGCCTCGCCGCCAAGGGCTGCCGCTTCTTTATGGACTCCCCCACCAACCAGCTCTTCGTCGTGCTGGAAAACACCCAGCTGACCGCGCTGGAAGGCAGGGCAAAGTTCGGCTTCTGGGAGAAGTTCGACGACAGCCACACCGTCGTCCGCATCGCCACCAGCTGGGCCACTAAGATGGAAGAGATCGAGCAGCTCATCGCTCTGATGTAAATTCCATGCCCGGGTTTTTCTTTGGCGTTTCGCCGAAGTTTCTGCATTCTCTTTGTGCGGGATGCTGATTGAATTTTTCGGCCGGGTATGGTATGGTTAAAAAAGAGCAATGCAGAATGCGAGAAAGGGGCAAGCATACACCAGACCGTGTATCCTTGCCCTTTTTGAGTTTACGATCTTCTGCGCTATTATTTTTCCGGATGACAGGAAGGAAGGATTTTCACAATGGGCTTTTTTGATAAACTGTTTGGCGGCAAGCACGATGCCGCCCCGAAATTTGCAGGCGAAAAGATGACCATCATGGCTCCCATCGACGGCACGGTGATCCCGCTGGAGCAGATCCCCGATGAGACGTTTGCCACCGCCATTCTGGGGCCCGGCTGCGGCATTGAGCCCACCGGCGACACCGTGTACGCCCCGTTTGACGGCACCATCACGCAGGTGGCTTCCACCCTGCACGCCATCGGCATCACCAGCGACGACGGCATCGAGCTGCTGATCCATGTCGGCATGGACACCGTCGAGATGCAGGGCAAGGGCTTCACCGCTCTGGTCAAGGAAGAGCAGAAGGTCAAGGCCGGCACCGCTCTGCTGAAGGTCGATCTGGACGCCATCCGCGCTGCCAACCACCCCACCACCACCGCCGTCATCGTGACCAACGCCGACGACCTGCCAAAGCTCCATATCATCGCGGGCGGCATCGTCTCCACCGGCACGCCGCTGTTCAAATTCGAGTAAGATACAAAAAAGACATCTGCCGCCGGCGGATGTCTTTTTTGTTATGCTCATGCTTTTTCGGGCTTATACTGCAGGACCCGCTCGGAGACGAGGCCGTTGAAGAACTGGATGAAGGGTCCGAGGCAGAACGCGCAGATGAGGGTACCCAGACCCACAAGACCGCCCAGAAGCCAGCAGAGCAGGGCGCAGAAGGCGTCGGTGAAGACGCGGCAGCCGAAGTACTGGAAGTGCGTGTAGTCCCGCAGACCCAGCGAGAGGTAATCGTAGGGCGCAATGCCGAGGTCAGCCGTCTGGTAGAGAGACGCGCCCAGCGCCGTCACAAGGACGGCCAGCACCACCCACACCAGCTGTTCCGGCAGGGACGCTGCCGGGCCGAAGGCCGCGGCAATGGGCTCGTAGAAGAAGGTTATGATGAACCCCATGCCGATGCCGTTGACGAAGGTGCCAAGGCCGATGTACCTGCGCCCGAACCAGAATTCCAGCGCAAAGAAGAGGATGTTGGTGGCGACGTTCTGCACGCCCAGCGAGATGCCCAGCAGCTCGGCAAGGCGCATATTCAGCGCGCTGATGGAGTCGTTGCCGAGATGGGACTGCTTGAAGAGGGCGATGCCCAGACCAATAATGACAATGCCCACCACCATGCCCACGATGCGGCGGGTAGTCGGCTTTTGGGTGGTCGAAGTGCTCATAAAACGGCCTCCTGATCTATTTTTCTCTATTATAACGCTTCAGGAGGGTCAGCGCAATCAATATTGCACAATTCTCTGTTTCATTGTGGAAAACTCATTGTCTCAGGTCTTCTTCCAGCCGGGCCTTGTCCAGCCCCTCGCCGATGACGATGAGCACCTGCTGTCCCTGCGGGATGGGGGCCGCCGTCAGACCGGCGGCGGCAGCATTCAGCTCATACCACCGGCCATCGTCCTCCACGAAGCCTTTCACCCGGAGGACATTTCCGCAGGCGGGGTCGGTGAAGAGGGACGGGATGTTCTTTTCCAGCTGAGCGCGGGGCAGGCCCAGCTCGAGGAAGTAGGCCGAGGTGAAAGCATCATGCGCGTCGAAGTGGAGCTTTTCGCAGCTGGCCTGCCGGAAGCCGCACTTTGCGATGCGGGCCATGTCGTCGGCCGTCAAATCGGCCCAGTCCCTCGCAATGATCTCCTCCGGGCCGAACTTCCGGGAGCACTTGCAGGCTTCCAGCGCACGGGCCAGATGGGCTTCTGCCCCCTGCTTCTGCGCGTCAGAAGCCAGCTGACAGCGGCTCAGGAGGACACTGCCCGCCCACGCACTCTCGGAAGCGAGGATATATTCTGCCTGCGGGGAAAGTTCTTCCGGCAGAAGGGCATCCACGATGGCGATGACATTGCCCAGCTGATACCAGCGGTCCAGCGGCTCGTCCCGCAGCACGTCGAAGAACTCGTCCACATCAAAGATGCCGCTGGGCTCCACGATGACCCGCTCAAAGCCCCGCATGGCCATGGAGATGAGCTTCGTCCGCATCCGGCGCTGGTGGGTGTCGCAGTCGCAGCCGCCGCTGATGGTCTCCAGCTCCACGCCCCGGGCCTCGAGGTCCTGCAGGAGCATGGCGTCCACGTTCACCGCGCCGAAGTCGTTTTCCAGCACACAGACTTTAACGTCCTGCCCGGCCCACCATGCCGCGTATCTGCGCAGGAAGGTGGTCTTCCCTGCCCCGAGAAATCCTGTGATAAGGTCTACCTGTACCATTGTCCTGTCCTCCTGTTGTATCCGCTTTTTCAGCGTTAGTATAAACTGACAGCCGTCGATTGTCAAACACAAAAACGGCCCTTTCCCGGTCTGGGAAAGGGCCGTTTTGCCGCAATGCTGGGAGTTCCTTACAGGAATTCGACGCTGCCGTCCTCGATGTGGTACATCGCACCGACGACCCGCAGGCCCGTTTCCGCCTTGATGTCATGGATGCACAGGCTCTTTTCGATCTCCTGCACACTGTGCCGGACATTGAGGCAGCTGGCCTTGTAGGGGTCGGTCTCCTCCCCGATGGCCTTTTTTATCTCGTCCGTGATGCAGCGGATATAGCCGGACGGCTCGGAGTTGATGGCCGCATCCACCGCGCCGCAGTGGGTATGGCCCAGCACCACCACCAGCCGACAGCCCAGATGGCCGGCAGCGTACTCGATGCTGCCCAGCTGGTGGTCGTCGATGATGTTGCCCGCCAGCCGGATGACGAACAGCTCACCGATGCCCGCCGAGAAGATGTTCTCCGGGATGACCCGGGAATCCGAACAGGTGACGATGATGGCGTAGGGCGACTGGCCCTTCGTCCAGGTGGACATCCGGATACGGCGGGAAATATCGCCGCTCCCGTTTTCCGCGTTCAGGTATTTCAGATTGCCCGCCGCCAGCTTGTAGATGGCATCGGCCGCGGTGCAGACTGGGGTCTCACGCATTGCAGCAGCCTCCTTGGGAAAAAGTGGTAAAAAGTATCCTGCAAAAATGCCCGGCCGTCCAACGAAGGGCAGCCGGGCGGGAACTCAGTTTATCAGAAGTGGATGACGCCGAGGATCAGACCAGCGACGAGGCAGACGATGGAAACGCCCCACTGCCAGCCGAAGCAGTACTTGATGTGGTCCTTGATCTCGACACCGGCCAGACCGATGCCCAGATAGGTAGCGGGAGCCACCGGGCTGATGAAGGTGGCGCAGTTGCGGCAGACGACCATTGCGATGGCGATGTGAGCCGGGTTGACGCCGAACTGGTTGCCAACACTGATCAGGACGGGCAGCAGGCCGTAGAAGTAGGAGTCGGTATCGAACAGCAGAGCCAGAGGCACACTCAGGATGCCGATGATGACGGGCAGGAAACGGCCCAGAGAGGCGGGGATGACGCTGGCCATCATGATGGCCATTTTCTCCATGATGCCGCTCTTGCTCAGGACACCGAGGAAGACACCGGCACACAGAATGGTGGAGGCCATGGTCAGGCCGGAAGCCGCATGGCTCTTGATGATGGAGTTCTGCAGCTTCTTGCCGCGGTAGTTGACCAGAATGCCCAGAGCACAGCCAACCATGAAGACGTAGTAAGAGGGGAAGATGTCCATGACCAGCACGATGATGACGGCCAGAGTCAGGATAACATTGAAGATGAAGTTCTGGGGACGAGCCAGCTCATTGTTCTTCTCTTCGCTATCCGAATCATCGTACTTGCCGACATCCTCTACGGCAGCATCGCCCAGCTTGGCAATGCGCTTCTTCTCCTGCAGGCCCCAGAAGATGGCAGTGCCGACAGCCAGAACCAGGCCGACGATCTGCATCGGAAGGATCTGACTCCACAGGTCATTGGACTCAACGCCCAGAACGCTGGCGGCACGCATGGTGGGGCCGCCCCAGGGCAGCAGGTTCATGACACCCATCGACGTAACGCAGATGAGCAGCAGGGTCTCACGGCGCATGTGCAGGCGCTTGTAGACGGGCAGCATGGCGGGGATGGTGATGAGGAAGGTGGAAGCGCCGCCGCCGTCCAGATGGCCGATGATGGCGATGAGGCAGGTCATCAGGGCAACGCCGACGACGTTGTTGCCGACCTTCTTCATCAGCGCGCCGATGATCTTGTCGAACATGCCCGCGTCGGTCATGACGCCGAAGAACAGGACGGAGAAGATGAACAGGATTGCCGTACCGTGGACGCCCTTGACGCCCTCCTTGATAAAGCCGGCCATTTCATCCAGGGTGAAAGCACCGGTAGCCACCAGAATGGCTGCGGTGATGGTCGAGACGCTGACGAATGCCAGTGCAGGGACCGTGACATTGCGCAGCAGCAGGACGATGACCGTGATCACCGTTGCAAAGCCGAGCAGAGCGAGGATCGTATCACTCATGGGTTTGTACTTCCTTTCCTTTTTTCATTTGCCGGGGATGCATTCCGTTTTATCCTCCGGAATCATTCCCGTTCGTTATGGTTCCAGTATACAGGCTCAAACTTACAGCCCAAAGCCCTTCTTGTTACGGTTTGTTAAGAAATTCCTTAATATCCTGTAAGATTCCGTATGGAAGGTTGGATACAATAAAGCCGGAGCTGCACAAAAAAGAAACAAAAAACAACAAGCCCCGGGGTGTTTCCACTCCGGGGCCTGTTGTCATCTTTATTTATGGGGAATTATCGCCTTGCGGCGGTCCTCACATGGGGAAAGCGGGAATTAGGCGTTCTTTGCGACCACATCGTTGACGATGACGACCAGCATGTACTTGCCGTCCTTCGTCGTGGCAGTGCCCAGCTTGCCGGTCTCAGCAACAACCTTGTCGTTGTTAGAGCCAAGCTCAGCGGCCTGAGCCTGGAACAGAACGTCCTTCGCAAGGGCAGCCTGCAGGCTTGCGTCCTTCTTGGCATTCTTGATCTCGACCAGAGCAACACGGATCTGCTTGCCAACGTTTGCCTTCTCGGTAGCAGAGCCGTTGGCGAACACACCCAGAGCCTTCTTGACGTTGTCAACAGACCCGACGAAGTCGTTCTCCTTGATGACCTTGCCATCAGCCTTAACAACAGCATTCTCCAGAGTGATCTTGTTTGCGGCGGCAGCACCGGTGTTGGCCTCAGAATTGATGATAGTCTCGATAGCATCCAGGGTGCTCTTAGCAGTCTTATCCACGTCCTTGCTCTGCTCGACCTTGATGCCCATCTTGGTCAGAGAGTCAGCGACGTCCTTGCTCTTGACGCTGTTGGCGCAGCCAGTCAGAACAGACAGTGCCAGAACGCCGGCGAGGGCGACGGCCAGAAACTTCTTTGCCATTTTCATGATTTTTGCCTCCATAATTATGAATGATCTTACAGGCAGGCTGTCCAGTTCCGGTCGTCGGCCTGTTGGCTTTATTATACCCCCCCCCCCATTAGATTTGTCAATATATTCCTTGCATTTTTATCATATTGACGAATTATGAAGGATACCTCTGTGCATATTCCACAAATTCACGAAAAACAGATGCTGTTCACTCTTTCCGGCTGCTCCGTATCTGGGCCAGCAGCGTGGACGCCGACACCGGTTTTACCACATAGCCGTCGATGACGCCGTGGCTGCGGGCGTCCACGATCTCCCTTGTGGGGGCATTGGTCATCACGATGCGGGTCATGCCCGGGTAGCGGCCCCGGATGGCCATGCAGAAATCCACGCCGCTGCTGCTCATCAGGCTCTCGTCGATGGCGAGGACGTCGAAGGGCTGCTGCTCCAGCAGCTGGCGCAGCTCGCCCCGGCGGGAGCAGGTGGACACGCTCAGGCCCAGCGCGCTGAGGTCTTTGTCCAGCAGGTCGAGGACCTTGTTGTTGTCGTCCGCCGCAAGGATGCGCAGCTTGCTGTCCACGCCCCACTGCAGCTGTTCGCGCTCCTGCTGCTGCTCCAGCACCGGCAGATAGACATAGAAGGTCGTGCCTCTGCCGATGGTGCTCTCCGCCCGGATACGGCCCCGGTGGGTGCGGATGATCTGGTCCGCCAGGGCAAGGCCGAGGCCGGTGCCTTCGCCGGTCTTCTTTGTGGTGAAGAAGGGCTCGAAGATGTGCTGCATCGTCTCCCTGTCCATGCCGCAGCCGGTGTCGGTGACGCTCAGGCAGACGTAGCTCGACCATTCCTCGGAGATCTTCTCTTCCGGGAAGAGCGCCGCCAGCTCACTGCGCGGCACGACACTGCCCCGGATGGTCAGCTTTCCGCCCTCGGTGCCGATGGCGTGGATGGCGTTGATGCTGATGTTCAGCAGCACCTGCTGCAGCTGGGTCGCGTTGCCCAGAACGCATTCGCCGCTCAGCTCATTTTCTTCCTTCAGCTCCACGTTCTTCGGGCAGTTCGTCTCCACCAGCTTCCGGGTCCGATGGAGCAGTCCCTCCACCGACACGGCGTCGTAGACCGTCTCCACGTTTTTCCGGCTCATGGAGGAAATCTGTTTCACGACCTCCTGCGCCTTCTGCGCCGCCTCGCTGATCTCCATCGCGTTGTCATAGATCTCGCTGCCCGGGTCGGCGTCGGCCATGATGAGGTCAGCATAGCCGGTGATGGGGGTCAGGAAGTTGTTGAACTCATGGGCGATGCCTCCGGTGAGGGTCCCCATCATCTGCAGCCGCTGGCCGTGGGCCAGCGACTCTTCGCTGCGGTGGAGCTCTTCGAGGGTCTGGTTCAGGGTCTTCAGATCGCTGATCTCGGTCGCGCTGCGGCGGTCGCGCTCCTGCAGCCGGAACATCTGGAACATAAAGAGCACCAGCACCAGCGCCACGCCGCCGAAGATGAGGACCACCTTCACGAAGCTCTGCTGTACCGGCTCGTAGAAATCGTCGTAGTCCACCACGGCGCTGACGATCCAGAAGCTGCTCCCCACGTCCAGATGACGGAAGGCGCTTATCTTATGCACCCGGGGCAGAGCCGGGTCGCTCCACCAGTAGGAGTAGTAGTCCAGCGTGCCGGATTCCTCTTCCTTCTGAGCGCGCAGCAGCTCACTCAGACTGCTCATGTCCAGTTCCTTCCCCTGATAGATGCGCTGGCGGCCCTCCACGACCTTGATGCCCCACTGAACGGCTTCGGGGTGCATGACCACAAGGTTATCGTCATTCTTTATCATGATGTAGCCGTTCCTGCCGACATGGATCTCCGAGATGAGCTGCTGATACATGACCGTGGAGTCTACCACGAGGCAGACTGTCTCATCCCCGGCCTTCCTCTTCATCACAAGATAGTGCTCGCCGCCGCTGTGGTACTGCCAGTAGGAGATGTCCTCCGTCCGGGTGATGGGGACATCGCAGACGGCGCTGAGGCCGTAGCAGCTGTAGATGACCTCGCCATTGCTGTTTTCCAGCCAGACGTCCCGGATGGTATCGCTCCGGGCCACCGTGGGGCGGAACGCTTTGCCGGCCTGTGCTTTTTCGGCGATGGAGTCCAGCCGGTCGGCGTATTCTTCCAGCAGGACGCGGATGCTGTCGGCGGTGCTCTGCACCACCAGCTCCATCTGCCTCGTCTGGCTGTCCATCATGGCGGTGCGGTAGTCCTTCCACACCATACCCACCACGGCAGCCAGCGCGGCTACCGTGACGACGCCGATGGCCAGCGGCACCCACAGGGTGCGCAGCGTCTGGAACCATGTCTTTTTCGGGGCGTTCTCCTTCATATCGAGTCCTCCTTTGGGGCGGTCTTGCTCTTCCTGTCTAAAGATGTTATAATTTTATTTATCACAATTGAAACAAATTTTCCGGTCAGAAAAGTGCAGGGAGTTATCATGTCGTATCATGTTCTTATTGTAGACGATGATCCAGCGATTTGCAAACTTTTATCCAAAGTTATGATAAGCAATGAGATGGACCCTCTCGTCGTCAACAGCGGCGCGGCGGCGCTGGACCTCATCGCGCGGCAGAGCAGCACGCTGGATATGATCCTGATGGACATCACGCTGGGCGACATGGAGGGCTTCGATGTCATCCAGACCATCCGGCGCAACGGCGTCACCACGCCGGTCATCATCATCAGCGGCCGCAACGAGGACTACGACTTCATGTACGGCCTCTCGCTGGGCGCCGACGACTATGTCACCAAGCCCTTCCGCCCCCAGATTTTGGGCGCAAAGGTCAAGGCCCTCATCCGCCGCAGCAAGAGCTTCTCGCAGGAGAACAACCAGCAGATCAGCTGCGGCCCCTTCCTCTGCGACACCACCACCATGCGCTTTTATAAAAGCAATGTGGAACTGAACCTCTCCGAGAAAGAGCGCAGCCTGCTGCTGCTCTTCGTGCGCCACCCGCAGCAGGTGTTCACCAAGGATATGATATACGAGCAGATATGGGGCAACCTCATCGCTGTGGACGACAACGCCATCATGGTCTACATCAACCGCCTGCGCAGCAAGATCGAGGACAACGCCCGCACACCCCAGCACATCATCACCATCCGCGGCGTCGGCTATCGTTTCGTGCCGTAAGAGCGTTATTTATTTTTTCATAGAAACAAAGAAGAGCAGCCAACTGCGCGCGGTGCAGTCGGCTGCTCTCTGGTTTTATGCCGGTATAAAACACAAAACCTTGAAAAAGGAGAATCGCATGAAGTTTGTGTGCATATTTAGCCGCAAAAGCGGGGGTGAGAAGAGCGAAGGAATCTCCGTGAATCCATTCCGAAGCGTGGTTGGCAAGCCACATTCCCGCTTTTACGCTATATCACTCAATCTTCGCGGAAAGAGAAAGGCTTGACTTCGCGGACGACGTCCATGACAGTGCCGTCGCGGGCCTCGATGATGCCCACGATGCGGTCGCCGAACTGGACCTTCTCCGGCTCGCCGACGATGGAGTAGGCGATGTCGCGCAGCTCCTCGATGGTCTTCAGAGGCACGCAGTCAGCGGCCTTCAGAGCCTCCAGCAGGTCGGGACGGCGGGGGTTGACGGCCACGCCGTAGTCGGTGACGACGATGTCAACGCTCTCGCCCGGGGTGGTGACGGTGGTCACGTCGGTGCAGATGGCCGGGATACGGCCCTGCAGCAGAGGAGCGATGACGATGGTGCACTTTGCACCCTGTGCGGTATCGGGATGGCCGCCCTGTGCGCCGGTGATGATGCCATCGGAGCCGACGACGACGTTGCAGTTGAAGTGGGTATCAACTTCCAGAGAGGCCAGGATGACGTAATCCAGCTTGTTGACGAAGGCACCCTTGTTCATGGGGCTTGCGTACTCGCCGGCAGAGATGGGGAAGTGATTGGGGTTGGAAGCGACGTTGTTGACAGCGTCCAGGTCGAAGTCCTGGGTATCCACCAGCTTGCGGGCCAGACCGCGGTCCAGCAGCTCGCACATGGGCTTGGTCAGACCGCCGACGCCCAGACCCATGTGGATGTTCTTCTCTTCCATGATCTTGGACAGAGAGATGGTGGAGGCGATGGATGCGCCGCCGACACCGGTCTGATAAGAGAAGCCGTCCTTGAAGTAGGGGGTGTTGGCAACGACCTGAGTGCAGTACTCTGCCATCAGGATCTTGCGCTGGTCGGTGGTGGGCTTGGCAGCGCCGGTAGCGATCTTCTCGGGGATGCCGATCTGGTCCACGACGCAGACGTAATCCACCTTGGTCTGGTTGATCTCTGCGGGGTAGTTGGGGTAGTCCACGAGGCAATCGGTGACAGCGACGACATAGTCCGCCATCTCAGCGTCCACGTAAGCATAGCTCAGGACGCCGCAGTTGGTCTTGCCGCCCATACCGGAGCAGTTGCCGTACTCGTCGCAGGAGGGTGCGCCGATGAAGGCGATGTCCACATGGGTCTCGCCAGTCTCGATGGCGCGGACACGGCCGCCGTGGCTGCGCATGGTAGCCAGACCCTTCAGCTTGCCGTGGGAGATGGCATCGCCGATCTTGCCGCGGACGCCGGAGGACTCGATGTTGACGATGGTGCCGTCCTCGATCATGGGGACGAGGGCGTCATGGGCCTTGCCCAGAGAGCTTGCGCTCAGGGTGATGTTCTTGAAGCCCATCTTGTGGATCTCTTCCATGACCATGCAGACCACGAGGTCGCCCTCGCGGAAGTGGTGGTGGAAGGAGACGGTCATGCCGTCGTGGGCATTGCACTTGACCAGAGCCTCGTGGATGTCCTTGACCATCTTGTCGTGGTCATTGCGCATCACGGGGGTGACCTTCGGGCTGGCCTTCTGGAAAGCCTTGCCGTCTTTATAATTGTTGCCCTGGAAGACCTCTTTGCCGGTGCGCTCGAGGATCTCTTCGGGAATTTCTCTGCCGACTGCGTTCAACATAATTACAAATCCCCCTTATACACGCCGGATGCCTTGGCCAGATCGATGGTGCGCTTTGCACCGTCGTAGAAGGCGATGTCGATCATCTTGCCGTCCACGGTGAAGACGCCGATGCCCAGAGCCTTCTTGGAGTCGATCTCCTTGACGACCTTCTCCGCGAAGATGATGTCCTTCTGGGTGGGCGTAAAGATCTCATGGACGATGGGGATCTGACGGGGGTTGATGATGGATTTGCCGTCGAAGCCCATCAGGTGGATGTTCTCGACGTCCTTGCGGAAGCCGTCCATATCCTTCAGATCGGTGAAGACGGTGTCGAAGCACTGCACGCCTGCGGCGCGGGCGGCAATGATCATCTGCTGGCGGGCACCCATCAGCTCAATGCCGGTGCCGGTGATGTGAGTCTGCAGATCCTTGGTGTAGTCGCCGCCGGACAGTGCGATGCCGAACAGGCGCTCGTCAGACTCGCAGATCTCCAGAGCGTTCATGACGCCGCGGGCAGACTCCAGAGCGGCGATGATGAGGACCTCGCCCTCGGGGCGGCCATAGGTCTTCTCGTCCTCGGCGATGGCCTGCGCCACGCGGTGGACATCCTCAGCGTGCTCGGTCTTGGGGATGCGGATGGAATCGCAGCCGCCGGCCACGCAGGCGCGGATGTCTTCACGCCAGTAGGGAGTGTCCAGACCGTTGATACGGACGACGCGCTCTGCACCGCGGTAATCCACGGTCTTCAGGGCGTGATACAGGCTGAAGCGGGCGACGTCCTTCTGGTTCTCGGCGACAGCGTCCTCGAGGTCCAGCATCAGGGAGTCGGCTTTATAGATGTAAGGGTCCTTGATGAGGCCGGGCTTCTGCGCATTCAGGAACATCATCGTGCGGCGCAGGCGCTTCTTGTTCGGATTATTCATCGAATGGCACCTCCCCAAGGCAGATTCTCATACTGGTCAACAGAGCGGAACACCGCGCCCTCGATGCGGGCCTTCAGGGTGCAGTCCAGTGCGCCCTTGTCCACGATGGTGATGCGGACGTTGTCGATGTCCAGATCCTTCAGGGTCTCCAGTGCGACCTTGCGCAGCTGGTTGCCGTACTGGTGGATGACAGAGCTTTCGAGGGAGAAATCGATCTTGCCCTCGCCCGGCTCGACGGTCACCATGCAGTCGCTGGATTCCAGAGTGCCAGCCGTGGCTGCTTTCTTGATCTCCATGCTTTTTTCCTCCTTGGCAGGTGGTTTCTTCAATCGTTATACCGTACTTGCGGGGCAGCGCCTCACTGCGCCGCTCCTGATGGTTCTATCATAATCGGACAATCTTACAAAAGGCATAGCGCCAGTCTTAATATTCGTTAAGAATCGCCAAAAATTTCTCTTGTACACAAGATTTATTCCATTTGGTCATGCTGCTCGCGCATTTTCTCTTCCATTTTCCCTCCTTTCCTGCACAAGATGCCATCCGGCGCTGTTTTTGCCTTTTTCTCAGCTCTATCCTACCGCACCCGGCGGCATTTGTGAAATGGAAAGATAGAATCCTTATCCATCCAAAAAGAGAATGAATCACAAAAGCCCTCCTTTGCAGGAGAGCTTTCGTATGAGCTTTACACAGACCGTTTTACAGCATCATCGAGACTGCAAGGTTGAACACTGCCGCAATGCCCACGCTGACGGGCGCTGCTGATGCTGCTGATATTTTTATGCGTGGTTGAAGCCCTTGCCGAACACCTCGGTGGTGCTGAGCATCGAGATAAAGGCGTTGAGGTTTTCCTTATGGATAAATGCCTGCAGCTGCAATGCCTCGCGGTGGGTGAGGGTCGTATAGATCATGTAGTGGGGCCGGTCGGTGTAGGCACCGTAGCAGGGCGTATAGGTCGCGCCGCGCACCAGCTTGCGCATGACGAAGTCACAGATGGGGTCTTTGTCGTCGCAGATGATGAGGATGGCTTTGCACATCTTCATCTGCTCGAGGACGGCATCGACGACGAGGCTCTTGACCGTCAGACCCACGAAAGAGTAGAGAGCGGTGTAGAGGTCGAAGACGAAGCAGGCTGCCAGCACCATGGCGAGGTCGGTGATAAAAAGCGCCTCGCCGGTGTTCTGCATATGGGCGTATTTTTTCAGGATGAGGGCGACGACATCGGTGCCGCCGGAAGACGCGCCCACGTTGAAGAGCAGAGCCGACGCAATGGCGGGCAGGGCGATGGCGAAGACCAGGTCCAGCATGGGCTGGTTGGACAGGGGGCCGCTGAGGGGAACATATTTTTCAAAAAGAGCCAGCTCTGCCGTCATGACGACGGTAGCCCAGCCGGTGCTGATGGCAAAATCCCTGCCGAGGAATATCCAGCCCAGAATGAGCAGGAGGATATTGGCACAGGACGAAAAAGCTGAGGCCGACAGGGGCGTGAGCTTTGCCACAAGGGCCGCGCCGCCGGTCACGCCGCCGAAGACGAAGTTGTTGGGGAATTTGAAGAAGTATACGCCGATGGTCATGATGCTGATACTCAGGGTGATGATAACGTATCGACTGACGATCTGCAAGGTCTTTTCCCGCGTGCTGATCTCCATTTGACTGTTTCCTTTCGCCGTCCGCGCGGCACTCTCTTCTCACACGAAGGGCCGTTTCTCTGCCCATTCCCGGTGTTATTGTAACACTGCCCACCGCGCCGTTCAAGAGGAAAAAAACTTTCCGCACAAAAACCGCCCGCTTCGTTTTCCACAAAGCGGACGGCAGATGTTGAATTTATGGAGGTACTTACAGCTTCTTGCCGGTCAGCATCTCGTAGGCTTCCTCGTACTTGGCGATGGTCTTGTCGATGACGTCCTGCGGCAGGTCGTAATCACTGTCGGGGTTGGCCAGCAGCCAGTTGCGGACGAACTGCTTATCAAAGGAGGGCTGACCGTGGCCGGCCTCGTAGCCCTCCAGCGGCCAGAAGCGGGAGGAATCGGGGGTCAGCATCTCGTCGCCGAGGATGACGCTGCCCTCCTCATCCAGACCGAACTCAAACTTGGTGTCGGCGATGATGATGCCGCGGGAGAGGGCATACTCAGCGCACTTCTTATACAGAGCGATGGTGTAGTCGCGCAGCTTGGTGGCGTACTCCTCGCCCTTGCCGGGGAACAGCTTTTCCAGCACGTCGATGCTCTGCTCGTAGGAGATGTTCTCGTCGTGGTCGCCGATCTCAGCCTTGGTGGAGGGGGTGTAGATGGGCTCGGGCAGCTTCTCGGACTCCTTCAGGCCCTCGGGCAACTGGATGCCGCAGACCTTGCCGGTCTTCTGGTAGCTGGCCCAGCCGCTGCCGGTGATGTAGCCGCGGACGATGCACTCGACGGGCAGCATGGTCAGCTTGCGGCACATCATGCTGCGGCCCTCGTACTGGGGCTGCCGGAAGAACTCGGGCATCTCCTTCACGTCCACGCTCAGCATATGGTTGGGCAGCAGGTCGCGGGTGTAGTCGAACCAGAACTTGCTCATCTGGGTCAGCACCTTGCCCTTGTTGGTGACTTTATTCTTTAAGATAACATCGAATGCAGAGATGCGGTCGGTGGCGACCATGATGAGGCTGTCGCCGTTGTCGTAGATCTCGCGGACCTTGCCTTCCTTGATGGGCTTGAACTCAGTCATAGCAAAACTCTCCATTTTCCTTATTCCGTAGGTATCTTTTCTTTTGGTCATTGGCAGGCTGTCTGCCGTCCTGTTACACTATAATCTTATCACAGGAATTGTCCGTTGGGAAGAAACAGATGGGAGAGAAATGGGCCGATTTTTGGTTTTTTCTCGTGAAAAGTGCTAAAATCCAGCTTAAATTTTCGTCGTTTTGACGGTAAAAGTCGTACTTTCGCCCCATTTTCGCCTGCCTTGCTGACCGAAACGCCGTCATTGACGAAATTTGTGAAAACGTGTATCATGGGTAACGGCATCGCATTTTTCAACTTTTGTCTTTTAAGGAGGTCCATGCTATGCGCCCTCTCATCATCGCCCATCGCGGCGCGTCCCATCTGGCCCCCGAAAACACGCTGACCGCGTTCCGTCTGGCAAAGACGCTGGGTGCGGACGGCTTCGAGTGTGACGTTCAAATCACCAGAGACCGTCATCTCGTAGTGGCCCACGACTACCTCACCGACCTCAAGACCGGCGTCCACGGCAACATCCCGGATATGGACTTCGACGACCTGCGTCAGCTGGATTTCGGAAAATGGAAAAGCCCGGAGTTCGCGGGCGAAAAGCTCCCCACCCTCGAAGAGGTTCTGGAAGCCGCGCAGGACTTCAGGATGGTACATATTGAGTTGAAGCCCTACTTGGACCGGGATGAAGAGATCGTGGACCGGGTCATCGACGCCGTCCTTGACGCCGGGCTGGAAGAAAAGGCCGTGCTCACCTCCTTCGAGTACGGCACCCTCCGCCGGGTGAAGGAGCGGATGCCCCAGATGGCCACCTGCGCCATGACCCTCAGCCCCGAATCCCAGCTCAGCCAGCCGGCCACCTTCTGGGAGAAGCTGGGCCTCAAGAAGACCGACCCTCTCGTGGAGAAGCTTTCCAGCCCCCAGGCCCTCAGCGAAGCGGCCGCTCTGCTGGAAGACCCCAGCAGTCTGGACGAAGAGAACAGCGTCCTCATCTACTACTTAAAAGACCGTCTCGATTTTCTCTACTCCATCTTCCCCGGCATGAGCCTGGCCGAAATTCTGCAGCAGTATTATTATCAGACGGATTTTGTGAGCTATGTGGCCCAGTTCGGCTTCCCGGTGGATTACGTCGGGCCGGAGTACCACGCCTTTTTCCGGGACAAAGACCTTGTCTCCAACGCCCACGCCCACGGCTTCAAGGTCGCGCCCTGGCCGGTGGGCGTGGACAGCCGGGACAACCTGCGCCAGCTGTTCCGGCTGGACCCGGAGCTTGTGGTCACGAATAAGCCCGAGGTGGCCGTTTCCATCCTCACCGGGCTGGGCCAATGGGACGAATCATCCAAAGAGGGTTGACAGCCCTCTTTTTTTGGAGCATAATAGTCCCATATCGAACAGTTTTATGTGAAACAGTTCGACGATCAAACATTCACAGCTCTGCCATATCATATAACGAACAGAAGGATGGTAACTATGTGTAAAGAAATCGAGTCTTGCTGCACCCCCATCGCGCCGCCGTGGGAGGCGCCGCAGGTCATCCCGGCCCAGCTGCGCCGGGTGAACAACCTTATTTTCCGCAAGATCGGCCAGATCGCCCGCACCAATGGCGTGGAGGCCGTGACCCCCATGCACGGCTGGATCATGGAGTATCTTTACCGGCACTCCGAGACCCCGGTGTTCCAGCGGGACATCGAGCGGGAGTTCTCCATCACCCGTTCCACTGTCACCAACATCCTGCAGCTCATGGAGCGCAAGGGCTACATCACCCGCCGGAGCGTGGAGCAGGACGCCCGCCTCAAGCAGCTGGTCCTCACCGAAAAAGGCCGTCAGTTCCACGAGGATACCATGCGGGCCCTCCACCAGACCGACGAATATGTGGCCGGCCTGCTCACCGAAGAAGAGAACACCGAGCTGCTGCGGCTGCTGAATAAGCTGTATCTGGGCCTAAAGTGAAACAAATATGAACTTTTTCCGAAACTTTGAAAAAAGCATTGACATTAAAATTGTTTTGTATAAAATTGTTCCGTACCAAACAATTTATCAAAGGAGGCTCAAAGCATGATAAAGAAGCTTGCTTCCCATCTGGGCGAATACAGACGCGCCGCGATCCTGACGCCGATGTTTTCCGCACTGGAAGCAGTCATGGACATCCTGCTGCCCACCATCATGGCGTTCATCATCGACCTTGGCATTGAAAAGGGCGATATGAACGCCATCGTCAAATACGGCCTGCTCACCTTCGCAGTGGCGGCCATCGCCCTGCTGCTGGGCGTTCTGGCCGGCAAGTACGCCGCCGAGGCGTCCACCGGCTTTGCCGGCAACCTGCGTGACGCGATGTATGAGAACATCCAGCACTACTCCTTCTCCAACATCGACAAGTTCTCCACCGCCGGCCTCGTCACCCGTATGACCACCGACGTGACCAACCTGCAGAACGCCTTCCAGATGATGGAGCGCATGTGTGTGCGCGCCCCGGTCCATCTGGTGTTCGCACTCATCATGGCGTTCGGAATCGGCGGCCCTCTGGCCCTCATCTTCGTGGCGGCCGTCGCCTTCCTGCTGGCCGTGCTGGCAAGCATCATGGTCCCCACCTTCAAAATTTTTGACCATGTTTTCAAGAATTACGACAACCTGAACTCCTCCGTGCAGGAAAATGTCTCCGCCATCCGCGTGGTCAAGAGCTTCGTCCGCGAGGGCTTCGAGAACGAGAAGTACACCAAAGCCTGCGAGGGTCTGTATCAGCAGTTCGTCAACGCAGAGAGCCGTCTGAGCTTCAATGGCCCCGCCATGCTGACGGCTATTTACGGCTGCAACATTGCCCTGAGCTGGTTCGGCGCAAAGTACATCCTGCACGGCGCGCTGACCACCGGCCAGCTGAATGCTCTGTTCGGCTACATCATGAACATCCTGATGGCTCTGATGATGCTGAGCATGGCTTTCGTCATGATCTCCATGTCCGCCGCTTCCGCAAAGCGTATCGTGGAAGTCCTGGACGAGAAGACCGACCTGCCCCCCGCCAAGGCTCCCGTGCAGGAAGTCAGGGACGGCAGCATCCGCTTCGACCACGTCACCTTCAAGTACAAGCACGGCTCCGGCCAGCCTGTCCTGAACGACATCACCTTTGACATCAAGCCCGGCGAGACACTGGGCATCATCGGCGGCACCGGCAGCGCAAAGTCCAGTCTGGTGCAGCTCATCCCCCGCCTGTACGACGCCGAGACCGGCACCGTCAGCGTGGGCGGCGTGGATGTCCGGGATTATAACCTCGACGTCCTCCGCCACGAGGTCTCCATGGTGCTCCAGAAGAACGTCCTGTTCTCCGGCACCATCCTCGACAACCTCCGCTGGGGCAATGAGAACGCCAGCGAGGAAGAGTGCATCCGTGTGGCGAAGCTGGCCTGCGCCGATGAGTTCATCGAGCGCTTCCCGGACAAGTACAACACCTGGATCGAGCAGGGCGGCTCCAACGTGTCCGGCGGCCAGAAACAGCGTCTGACCATCGCCCGCGCCCTGCTGCGCAAGCCGAAGGTCCTCATCCTCGACGACTCCACCAGTGCCGTGGATACCGCCACCGACGCAAAGATCCGGAAGGCGTTCCGTGAGGAGATCCCCGGCACCACCAAGATCATCATTGCACAGCGCATTTCCTCGGTGCAGGATGCCGACCGCATCCTCGTGCTGGACAACGGCCAGATCAACGGCCTTGGCACCCACGAGGAACTGCTGAAGAACAACGCGATCTATCAGGAAGTCTACAGCAGCCAGACTCAGGGCGGCGGCGACTTCGACAAGCAGGGAGGTGAGCAGTAAATGGCAGAACAGAAAGCAAAAGTCGTCCATGGCCCCGGCCCCCGCGGCATGGGAGGCCCGCGTCCGAAGGTCGAGAACCCGAGCAAGCTGCTCAAGCGCATCATGGCAGAGGTGTTCCAGCACTATCTGCCTCACTGCATCCTCGTGCTCATCTGCATCGTGGTCAGCGCGCTGGCCAATGTGCAGGCAAGCCTGTTCCTGCAGACCCTTATCGACGACTATATCATCCCCATGACCCAGCAGCAGGACCCCAGCTTTGCACCGCTGGCCGGTGCGCTGGTGCGCGTCGGCTGCATCTATGTGGTGGGCATCCTCGCTGCATGGCTCAATGCCCGCATCATGGTCAACGTCACCCAGGGTACCCTGCGCAACCTGCGCATCCAGCTCTTCACCCACATGGAGAGCCTGCCCATCCGCTACTTTGACACCCATCCGCACGGCGACATCATGTCCGTCTATACCAACGACGTGGATACCCTCCGTCAGATGCTCAGCCAGAGCATCCCGCAGCTGGTGTCCAGCGCCATCACCATCGTTTCCGTCTTTGCCAGCATGTGCATGCTGAGCTGGCAGCTCACCATCGTCACCATGCTGATGGTGGCCCTGATGCTCTTCTGCTCCAAGAAGATCACCCAGCAGAGCGGCAAGTACTTCATCGCACAGCAGCGCGACCTCGGCAAAGTGAACGGCTATATCGAAGAGATGATGGAGGGCCAGAAGGTCGTTAAAGTCTTCACCCACGAGCAGAAGACCCTCGAGGGCTTCCGCGAGCTGAACGACAAGCTCAAGGACAGCGCCAAGCAGGCCAACAGCTTCGCCAACATCATCATGCCCGTCACTGCCCAGCTGGGCAACATCAGCTACGCCATCTGCGCTCTGGCGGGCGCAGCCATGGCCGTCACCGGCATGGGCGGCGTCACGCTGGGTACTGTCATGGCGTTCCTGTCCCTGAACAAGAGCTTCAATATGCCCATCAGCCAGGTGTCCATGCAGGCCAACAGCATCATCATGGCACTGGCCGGTGCAGAGCGCATCTTCAAGATGATGGATGAGCCCAGCGAGACCGATGAGGGCTATGTCACCCTCATCAACGCCAAGTACGACAAGGACGACAACCTCGTGGAGACCAACGAGCGCACCGGCATCTGGGCCTGGAAGCATCCCCACCATGACGGCACCACCACCTACCACAAGCTGGAAGGCGACATCACCTTTACGGACGTCGATTTCGGCTATGTACCGAACAAGACTGTCCTGCACGACATCAACCTCTATGGCCGTCCGGGCCAGAAGATCGCCTTCGTCGGCTCCACCGGTGCCGGCAAGACCACCATCACCAACCTCATCAACCGCTTCTACGACATCCAGGACGGCAAGATCCGGTACGACGGCATCAACATCCACAAGATCAAGAAAGCCGACCTCCGCCGCTCTCTGGGCATCGTGCTGCAGGATACCCACCTGTTCACCGGCACGGTCATGGAGAACATCCGCTATGGCCGTCTGGAGGCCACCGACGAGGAGTGCATCGCCGCAGCCCGTCTGGCCAACGCCGACGGCTTCATCAAGCGCCTGCCCGAGGGCTACAACACCATGCTGACCGGCGATGGTGCGAACCTGTCGCAGGGCCAGCGCCAGCTGCTGGCCATCGCCCGCGCAGCCGTTGCTGACCCGCCGGTGCTCATCCTCGATGAGGCTACTTCCTCCATCGACACCCGCACCGAGGCTCTGGTGCAGCGCGGCATGGACGGCCTGATGTACGGCCGCACCAGCTTCGTCATCGCCCACCGCCTCTCCACTGTCCGCAACGCAGACTGCATCGTGGTCCTGGAGCAGGGCCGCATCATCGAGCGCGGCAGCCATGACGAGCTCCTCGCCAAGAAGGGCAAGTATTACCAGCTCTATACCGGCAATCTGGCTGAGAACTAAGCGTACTACCACAAAAGCCGCCGTGCAGCTTTTCACAGCTGTACAGCGGCTTTTTCTTGTGCTTTGTCGAATTTTATGGTATCCTGTAGGTGTCGGCCTTCCGACTCCATTAAATTGGGGAAGGGGGTGAAAAACCTATGGAGACATTCTTTTCCTTCATTCTGTCCGTCGCAGCCAATGTAGTTGCTCACTGCATTGACAAGTGGCTTGACGAACAGCTTAAGGCCGGTAAGCACTGATCCCCGCAAAACAGAAGCCCCGCGGTACTGCAATACCGTGGGGCTTCTGTTTGCTCATTGGTGAAAAACCATGAAGATGATTCTTCCTTCATTGATTTTATTATATACCCTCTCAGCAAAAAAGTCAAGCGCTTCGCAATTTTATCGATCCAAATCGTGCTTCTTGCAGAACTTCCTGCTCACCCAGTACATCCCGGCCCAGATGGCGATGGCGAGGATGAGATACACCGGATTTTTCAGCGAGCTGAGCAGCGACTGGCCGAAGAGAGCCATCATGGCCACCATAACGGACTTGCCCGCCAGAAGGGTGAGCAGATAGCGCTTCTCGTCAAAATCCGAGATACCAAAGGCCAGATGCAGGAACGACGTGGGCGTAAAGGGCAGGACGGCCAGCATGAAGAGGCTGGCCGTGTCCACATGGCTGACCCACTGCTGGGCCTTTTTCAGCTGTTCGGAGCGAGAGGCCAGCTTCCAGAAAAAGCGCTTGACCACCCGCCGCCAGAATAAAAACACCACCGTGCCGCCTGCGGCCACACCGAGCCAGCTGTAGACGAAGCCAAGAAATCCGCCGTGGGCTGCGACATTGAGGGCCACGATGGCGATGAGGGGCAGCGGCGGAAAAATGGATTCCACCATCGCCAGCAGGATAGGGACCAACGGCCCCAGCCCTTCAAAGCCCTCTAACAATGCCTCCCAGAATTCCAGCGTACCCAGCTGGTGGAGCCAGTCGATGAGCATCGTTTCCATCGTGCTCGTACCATCCCTTTCGTTTCTGCCTGAAGTTCCTTCTTAGTATATCCAGCATCTATGACCGGGATATGAACAAAATCTGAGCATTTTTGCCTTTTTCTTCCTGTCTTTCCTTACAATACGAAACAGCGTTGTTCTTTCCTGCACGATATTTTATTCTTCTGCCTCAGAAGATGTGCCGGGCGGCCTCTGCTTCGGCGGCCTGCCGTTCGGCCTTGAGGCGCTGACGCTCCAGATACTGGGCTTTCTGCTTTTTCCAGCGGACCAGGCTTGCATCGTCCGGCATCTGGACGCAGCGGGCGAAGGCCCAGTGCAGGCCGTCCCGGCGCGACATCCGGTATTTCTGGAACACGCCCCGGCCGGCCTCGCCGCCCCGGCCCTTACAGACGGGACACTGGGACAGCGTATACCAGCCGCTGCTCCCCTTTTTCAGCCAGACGTCATCCGGCTGCAGGGCCGTGCCGCAGACCGGGCAGGCCATCGTTCCGATGACGGGGTCCAGCTTCCACATAGACTGGTCCAGATAGCCCCGGAAGACCCTGAAATCCCGGTAGTCGCCCGGCGTGGGACAAAGGCTCTGGCGCAGGGTGTCCTCCTCGCTGGGGTAAGCGGCCAGTCCGGCCCGCAGGTCGAGCATACGGCAGAGGTCGGCGGTGTAGAGGGTGTCGGACAGAGCGTCGTGGAAGGGGCGTTCCAGCGGGATGCCCATCCGGGTGACGACATTTTCCAGCTTCATCCCCTCGCCTTCCTTGCGGGGGTACTCCCGCAGAAAGAGCTGCTGCAGGTCGTACCAGACCGCCGGGCGGCTCTCGTCGAGATTGCAGAGGAAAAGGTTCTGCTTGAGCACCGGCACGTCATCCATGCCCCACTCGGCGAACTCGGCGTCCGGGCCGCACCACTTCATAAAGCGGCGGAGGCCCTGGATGATGGGTTCGCCCTTGTCGAGGTCCTCCTGCGTCAGACCGGTGACTTTGGCGATGTGGTGCTGCAGGCAGCGGAAGATGCGGGGACGCAGGTGGATGGAGAAGGTATCCAGCACGTTGGCGTCCTCGTCGATCTTGACGGCACCGATCTCAATGATCTCCCCCCGGAACGTCTGCTGGACACCGTGATAATTAAAGATAAACGGCTGATAGCCGATGTTCCACTCCAAATCGAATAAAACTAAGTTGCGCGGCATTTGCGTCTGGTATCCTTTCAAAAAATGAACTTCTCAATGGCCTCCGCCACGCCGTCGTGGTTGTTGTCGGCGACGGTCACATAGTCCGCCGCCTCCTTGACGGGGGGCTCTGCATTCTGCATGGCCACACCCACGCCGGCAAAGCGTATCATAGAGCAGTCATTGAGGCCGTCGCCGCAGGCCATGAGGTTGTCGCGGGTCAGCCCCCTGCTTTCCAGCAGACTGCCAAGGCTCACGTCCTTGGCGACCCCCAGCGGCACAGCCTCGATGAAGAAGGGGCTGGACGGGTAGAGGTCGATCTCGCCCGCAAACCGTTTCCGGCCTGCCTCCAGCACCTCGCCGCGGTGGGCAGGGTCGAGGGTAATGAGCATCTTGCAGATGGGATAATCCACATAGGCGGCGAGGTCCTCCACCTTCTGCATGGGCAGCTTGCAGGTAAAGCACTCCTTCAGCGCCCACTCGTCCTCGGGGCTTTCGGTGACGACGCCCTGCTTATTATAGGTAATGATGACCACGCCCTGCTCCCTGGCGAAGGCACAGAGCTGCGGCACATACTTTGCATCCAGCTGCTTGCGGTAGAGCGTCTCGCCGGTGGCACAGTCGATGATGGCACCGCCGTTATACGAGAGGATGCAGCCGCCCTTTTTATCCAGTCCCAGCTCCTTTGCCAGCGGCATGATGCCTGCCGTGGGACGTCCCGAGGCCAGCACGATGGTCACACCTTTGGCAGCAGCGGCGTCCAGCGCTGCGCGGGTGGCGGGGGTGACGACCTTCTGGTCATTGGTCAGGGTGCCGTCGAGGTCGAGCGCCAGCACACGAATATCTTTCTTTTCCATATCCAGCCTCACTTATTTTTACAGGCCGGAACGTGCCGGCCCTGTCGATTTTATCGCACACCTTTTTATTGTACAATGAATGCACCACTCAGCGCAAGACTCTTTGTTATATTTCTTCGGCACTTTGGAGTTTGTTTGAAAATACAAACTGTAGTTTGCGGCAAAAAACACGTAAGGATAGACATTTCTAACTACTTATCGTAAAATGTTAGCAGATATAAACATCGTCAAAATCCCTTGAATTTTCCAAAAACCGCGTTATAATAACGGAAGAAACACTTATTCCATGCCCTTTGGGGCATGAGGGAATACGATAAAAAGGAAGGTATACTACTATGGTCGATATTAAGAAGATCGCTCTGTTCGCTGCCGGCACCCTGTTCGGTTCCGCTGGCTTCAAGCTGCTGTCCAGCAGCGATGCCAAGAAGGTCTACACCCAGACCACCGCTGCTGTCCTGCGCATGAAGGACTCCACCATGGAGACCGTCAGCAAGGTCCAGGAGCAGGCCGGTGACATCCTCGAGGATGCAAAGGCCATCAACGAGGCCCGCGCTGCCAAGGCTGAGGCTGAGGTCATCGAGGACGCTGCCAAGGCAGAGACCGCCGAGACCAACGAGTAATTTTGCAGTCTCTGAGCCGCCTGCGGGCGGCTCTTTTTATGGTTATTTTTTGCAATACGCAGAGGATATTCTGATATGAAATGTACTATTCTTCATGAGAGCCGCGGCCGCCTGCGGGTACACGTCTGCAATGTGCGGATGACCCTGCACCGGGCCGATGTGCTGGAAGCCTATCTGAACCACCACGACGCCGTGAGCAAGGCCAAGGTCTACGAGCGGACGGGCGATGTGGTGGTATATTACACCGGTGCCCGCAGGGACGCCGTCGCCGCCCTGAGCACCTACCGTTTCGATGACCCCGAGCTGGACGCACTGGTCACCAGCGCCGACAGCCGCCGCATCAATCAGGAATATCAGGAAAAGATGTATAACCTCCTGGCAGGCCGGGTGCTGCGCCAGCTGTTCCTGCCCGCCCCGCTCAACGCCGCCTACACCGTGTTCCGCTCCATCGAGTTCCTCTGGAAGGGTGTGTGCTGCCTGTGGCACCGCAAACTGGAAGTCGAGGTGCTGGATGCTTTGAGCATCGGCGTTTCCATCCTGCGGGGCGATTTTTCCACCGCAGGCTCCGTCATGTTCCTGCTCAACGTCGGCTCCCTGCTGGAGGAGTGGACCCGCAAGAAGAGCCTCGACGACCTGGCCCGCAGCATGGCCCTGAATGTCGATAAGGTCTGGGTCCGCGCACAGGGCAGCGAAGTGCTCATGCCGCTCACCAAGGTCCACCCGGGCGACGAGATCGTCGTCCGCTCCGGCAACATGATCCCGCTGGACGGCACCGTCATCGAGGGCGAAGCCATGGTCAACCAGGCCGCACTCACCGGCGAGTCCATGCCGGTGCGCAAGACCATCGGTGCCACCGTCTATGCCGGCACTGTGGTGGAAGAGGGCGAGTGCGTCCTGACCACCAAAGCCGAGGGCGGCGCAAATCGCTACGACAAGATCGTGGCCATGATCGAGGAATCCGAGAAGCTGAAGTCCAGCACCGAAAACCGTGCGCTGGTTCTGGCCGACCGTCTGGTCCCCTGGTGCCTCGGTGCTACCATCGTCACCTACGCCCTGACCCGGAACGCCACCCGCGCCATCTCCTGCCTGATGGTCGATTTCTCCTGCGCCCTCAAGCTCTCGATGCCGCTGGCCGTTCTTTCTGCCATGCGCGAGTGCGGCGCAAGCCACATCACCGTCAAGGGCGGCAAATACCTCGAGACCCTGTCCAAGGCCGACACCATCGTCTTCGACAAGACCGGCACCCTGACCCGCGCTACCCCCAAGGTGGTCAAGGTCGTCCCCTTCTCCGGCTGCAGCGAGAGCGAGGTTTTGCAGCTGGCCGCCTGCCTCGAGGAGCACTTCCCCCACTCGATGGCCAACGCCGTCGTCCGGGAGGCCAAAGAGCGCGGCATCTCCCACCAAGAGATGCACTCCGAGGTAGAGTATATCGTGGCCCACGGCATCGCCAGCCGCGTCAGCGGTGAGCGGGTCGTCATCGGCAGCCACCACTTCGTCTTTGAGGACGAGCACTGCACCATCCCCGAGGACGAGCGCGAGAAGTTCGATAACCTCGAGCCGGAGTATTCTCACCTCTATCTGGCTGCTTCGGGCCATCTGGCCGGCGTCATCTGCATCGCCGACCCGCTGCGTCCGGAGGCTTCCCGCGTGCTGCGCGCTCTGCGCGGCCTCGGCATCACCAACACCGTCATGATGACCGGTGACAGCGAGCGCACCGCCGCCGCCATCGCAAGGCAGGTGGGCGTGGACCAGTTCTTCGCCGAAGTCCTGCCCGAGGACAAGGCTGCCTTCGTCCAGAAGGCCAAGAGCGAGGGCCACACCGTCGTGATGATCGGCGACGGCATCAACGACTCCCCCGCCCTCTCCGCCGCTGACGTCGGCATCGCCATCAACTCCGGCGCTGCCATCGCCCGCGAGATCGCAGACGTGACCATCAAGGCCGACAGCCTCGAGGAGCTGGTCATCCTCAAGACCATCGCCAACTCCCTGCAGCGCCGTGTCAGCGCCAACTACCGCTTCGTGCTGACCTTCAACTCTGCCCTCATCGCGCTGGGGGCAATGGGCATCCTGCAGCCTGCGTCCTCTGCCATGCTGCACAACCTCTCCACCATCGGCATCAGCCTCAAGAGCATGACCAATCTCATCCCCGAGGAAAAGACTCAGAAGACTCTGGCGGAAAAGAACTAAAGTCCAAATATTACAAAAATACCGGCTGTGTTTTAAGCACAGCCGGTATTTTTATGCTCAGATATTACTCAAGGCCGATCTGCCGGGCGTACTCTTCCAGCAGCTCCCGCTCGAGGAAGGGGGTCTTGACGCCCTCGCGGTCACGGTAGGTCTCATGGCCCTTGCCGATGACGGCGATGAGGTCGCCCTCCTGTGCGTGGTCAACAGCATAATGCAGGGCGTCGAGGCGGTCGGGGATCTCCACGAACTTTGCGTCCGGGTTGCCCTTGTTCATGCCCACGCGGATGTCGGCGAGGATGTCTTCCACCTTCTCAAAGCGGTTGTTGTCCTCCGTGAGGATGGAGAAATCGGCCATCTTGGCACAGATCTCGCCCATGCCGTAGCGGCGCAGCTTGGAGCGGTTGCCGCCGCAGCCGAACACCACCACGAGGCGGTGGGGGTCGTAAGCCCGCAGGGTGGTGAGCAGGCTCTCGGTGGAGACTTCGTTGTGGGCGTAGTCCAGCAGGATGGTGAACTTCCTGCTGATGGGGACCAGCTCCACGCGGCCCTTGACCACACAGCGGCTCAGACCTTCGTGGATGGCCTCATCGGGCAGGCCCAGCACCTTGCCCACAGTGAGAGCGGCCAGCGCATTGTAGACGCTGAACTCGCCGGGCATATTCACCTTGACGTCCATATCGTCCTTGCCGGAGACATGGAACCGGACGCCGAGGAAGTCGTGGGTGCGGAGCAGCTGATAAGTACCGGCGCGGTAGTCGGCCTTCTCGCTGCAGCCGTAGGTCACCAGCTTGCAGGTGTGGCCTTCCAGCAGGGCCTCGGTGTTCTCGTCGTCGATGTTCACGACGCCGGTGGTGCAGCGCTTGAAGAGCTGACCCTTCCAGCTGCGGTATTCTTCAAAGGTCTTGTGCTCGCCGGGGCCGATGTGGTCGGGCGAGAGGTTGGTGAAGACGCCGATGTCGTAGTGGATGCCCGCCACGCGGTCCATCATGAGGCCCTGACTGGACACCTCCATCAGCGCCGTATCGCAGCCGGCGTCCAGAAACTCCCGGAACGTCTTCTGCAGCTCATAGCTCTCAGGGGTGGTGTTGGCCGTCTCCTGATGGTGGCCGAGGAAGTAGATGCCGTTGGTGCCGATCATGCCCACCTTGCGGCCTGCGGCTTCCAGCACGCTCTTTATCATGTGGGTGGTGGTGGTCTTGCCCTTGGTGCCGGTGACGCCGATCATGGTCATCCGGCGGGAGGGGTTGCCGAACAGGTTGCCGCTCATGAGCGCCAGCGCATAGCGGCTGCTCTCCACCTTCAGCACGGCAGCACCGGGGACGGTGGAAAGGTCGATGTCGTGCTGGACCACCAGCGCCGTCACGCCGTCGGCCACGCACTGGGCGGCGTAGTCGTGGCTGTCCCGCTGGGTACCCACGACGCAGACGAAAAGCCGGCCCGGGGCCGCCTTGCGGCTGTCGTAGATGATGTCCTCGATGTCAAGCTCAAGGCTGCCCTGCACCAGCGTATAGGACACGCCCTCCAACAGTTGTTCCAGTTTCATCGTTCAAATGCTCCTTATTGCTGTTCTGCCGCTGCGGCAGTGGGGTCTTCGGCGGGCGCGGCTTCCGCGCCCTCAGTATCGGGTTCGGTGCCGGGGGCTTCCTCCGGCTGGCTCTCGGCCTCCGCCGGGGCGGCAGGCTCTTCCGGGGCCGTCCAGCCCGAGGGCAGGGTCGGCTCGCCCTGTGCAAAGCGGAATTTGCGGCTGGAAGAGGCGCTCAGGTGGCTCAGATCCAGCATACCGGTGTCGGTGGGCGAGCAGCCCTTGCCGTCCTCGTTGAGCAGGACATACTTTGCCAGCCGGAGCTTGTAGTCCAGCTCATTCAGGGTACCCAGAAGCACGCTGATGCGGCCCTGATACAAAAACGCCATCTGCTCCGGGTCCTCGAACTCGATGCGGGTGACATCCGCCCCCAGCTCACTGCTGTCCAGTGCGGTCAGCAGAGTGTTCAGGGACTCGAGCCGCTTATCCGTGGGCGGTCCGGCCTCGCTGGAGGCGGCGCCGTCAGACGCCGCGCTGCCCGAAGACGGGCCGGACGGTCCTGTCTCAAATTCCAGCTGTGTACCCGGCGTCGTGGACACCGGCTCGCCGCCGCAGAGGATGATAAGGTCCGGCTGGGCCGAATCCTGATCCAGTATCTTCAGCCCCGCAGAGAGGCTCAGCCAGCCGCCGGACGTCTGCATGGCGTAGACGGCAGCGGCCGCGTTGGTCCGCACCACTACGGTGTTAGGGTAATCCCGCTCCACCCGGATATTTTCCAGCAGCGGGAACTGCTTTTCCAGCGCAGCGGCCTTTTCGGCGGGGTCGAAGCTGAAGATGTTCTCTTCCGCGTGGACGCCCAGCGCCTGCAGGATCTCAGCGCTGGAATAGCCGCCCACCTCCTGCACCACCTCTCCATCGACCGCCACTTCTAAGGTGTTTATCTTGAAGAGCATGGTCACGGTGAGGTAGACGCCCACCCCGATGACGCAGAGCAGCAGCGCCAGCGCCGTCAGGCGGCGGATGGCCCTGCGGCGGCGGACAGCGGCCCGGGTCAGGCGGCGCTTTTTTCTGCCCTCCCGCCGGGCCGGGCTGCGGAGGTTCGCCTCCGTGGGGCGGTAGCGCCCGCCGCTCTGGGGCCTCCGGGCGCTCTGGACGTTCTGGGGCCGCTGGCCATTGCGGGGGCGGCTCCCATTTGTGGGGTAGGCGGTCGTGTTCTGACGGGGCCGCTGGCTTCTCTGCTGGCCCTGACGGCGGCTCTGGCTCTGGTTATTGGGCCGTCGCGCCGTCTGCTGGGGAAACTGGATGCTGTTGTCCGCATATCCCGAGCTGTGGTTTTCGAACATCACATTGCCGCCCGAGAAGTCCAGCGTCTGCTCCTGATAGCCCTGCGTCCGGCGGCGGTCCTGATTCGAGGGACGCCGGTCCTGCGTCCAGTCGTAGGCTTTGCGGGGCTTTCCCTGCCGTCGGGCGCTGTTCTGCTGGATCGAACTGCTGGGGCGTCGGCTCTTGTTCCGATCCTGCTGCATGGTGCGGCGTCGCCTCCTTTCCGTCTGATTATTTTATCACAAGAGTGCTGCCGAATCAATCACGGCGTCTTGACCAGTTTCATCAGGGCGTCGGCGATGCGGTCGAGGCTGTCGTCCACCGAGAGGGTGCGGGCGTTCCTGCCCATGGCAGCCAGCCTGCCCGGCTCGGCCAGCAGGCCGGAGACGGTCGAGACCAGCTTCTCGCCGGTCAGATCCTTTTCCTCGATGACCACAGCGGCACCGGCCTTCTGCAGCTCCATGGCGTTGTAATACTGGTGGTTCTCCGCCACATTGGGGCTGGGGATGAGGATGGCGGCACGGCCCTCGGCTTCCAGTTCGGCCAGCGTCAGCGCACCGGCACGGCTGATGACGAGGTCGGCAGCGGCCAGCAGCTCGGGCATATTGTTGATATATTCCTTTACCACGAGGCTCTCGCCGGGAGCAAAGCCTTTTTCCTTTTCGAGATCTTGAAACAGCTCCACGCCGTACTGTCCGGTGGCGTGGATGTGGAGCACAGGCTTGTGCTCCTTCTGCTCCCATGCGCAGAGGTCGGCCACCACCTCGTTGACACGGCGGGCGCCGAGGCTTCCGCCGAAGGAGAGGATGACGGTGCGGTCACCGGCACCCAGCTGGGCGCGGATGGCGTCCCGCTCCCCTGCCTTCTCGAACACTTCAGGCCGCACCGGGTTGCCCACGACCTGCGTCTTTTCGGGCGCACCCAGCTTTTCCACAGCGGCAGGCACGGCGGCGAACACGATGTCCACGTCCGGGGCCAGCAGCTTGTTGGTCACGCCGGGGAAAGCGTTCTGCTCATGGATGGCGGTCCTGATGCCCTTCTTGGCGGCACAGCGCACCACCGGGCCGGAGACATAGCCGCCGCAGCCGATGACGAGGTCGGGCCGCACTTCCTTCATCATGGCCCGGGCTTTCGGGCCGGAGAGGGCCAGGTTCCAGAGGGTGATGATGTTCCGCTTGATGTTGTTCAGGGAGAGCCTGCGCTGGAAACCGGTGATCTCGATGTGGTGGAAGGGGTAGCCCGCCTGGGTCACGAGACGGTATTCCATCCCCTCCTTCCGGCCTGCAAAGTGTATCTCGGCGGACGGGTCGGCCTTTTTGATGGCTCCCGCGATGGCCAGAGCCGGGTTGATATGTCCGGCAGTGCCGCCGGCTGCGATCAGTACACGCATGGTGATCTCCTCCTTATCTGGATGTGCTCAATATCCCATGTTGGGGTCGAGCCGGATGGTGTTGTCGGACTTTTCTTTTTCCCGCTGTTCCCGCTGGGCGCGGAGATTCTCCCGCTCGAGGCGGGCGCGCTCGCCGCCCCGGCCGATGTTTATCATCACGCCCATCTCGGCCAGCAGCAGGATGAGGCTGGTGCCGCCGGAGGAGAAGAAGGGCAGCGAGATGCCGGTGTTGGGCAGGGTGTTGGTGACGACCGCGATGTTGCAGAACACCTGCCACGCAATTTGGGCCATGATGCCGATGCCCACCAGTGTGCAGTAGCGGTTCTCGGCGTGGAAGGCCAGCCACAGCCCCTGCACGAGGAAGAGCACGAAGAGCAGGATGACGATGACGGCACCCACGAAGCCCAGCTCCTCGCACACGACGCTGAAGATGAAGTCGTTGGTGCTCTCGGGGAGCCAGAGCTGTTTTTCGATGCTGTTGCCGAGGCCGAGGCCGGTGACACCGCCGGAGCCGATGGCGTAAAGGCTCTGCAGGGTCTGGTCGGTCATCTTGCTCAGGTCGTGGGTCCAGCCGTCCAGACGGCTCTGTAAGTACGGGATGGAGTCGATGTGCTCCAGCACGGTGCGGAGCAGCAGCACAGCGGACGCACCGCCCGCCCAGGTGATGATGCCGCCGCTGCCGCCCAGCAGCAGGATGGTGCCGCAGATGGCCGTCGTCAGGACGATGCCGGACATATGGGGCTCAAGCATGAGCAGAAACACCACAGGGATGAGGGGCAGCAGCGGGACGATGAGTTCCCGCACGATGCGCTGATAGAGCCACTGGCCTGCCGGGACGCGCCGCCCGGAGGCGGGGTCCAGCTTTTCCAGATGGGGCGCCTTCGCGGCCAGATGGGCCGTGAGCAGGATCATCTCAAACTTTGCAATCTCCGACACCTGAATGGTAAAGCCGATGCGCAGCCAGCGGCGGCAGCCGTTGAGGGGCGCACTGAACAGCACCGCGATGAGCATCACGATGCAGACGGCATAGCCCGGCCCGACCATCCTGCGCAGAAAGCGGTGGTCGATGCGGGAGAAGAGCAGCATGACCGCGAGGCCCAGACCCAGACAGAACACCTGCGACTTGATGTAGTAGAAGCTGTCGCCCATCCGCAGGTAGCCCGTGGTGTAGCTGGCACTGAACAGCATGATGAGTCCGAACACGATGATGACTGCCAGCGTCGCCAGCCAGTTGATGAGCACCTGCGGCCAGGGGCCGGGGCTCGACAAGATGGCAAAGGACTCAGACTTTTTTCTCCGGATGGTCGCCATCCGCATTCCCTCCTTATCGGGTCCCGGCTCAGCTGACCCGCGCCGCCTGCAAGGTCAGCGCAAGGCCCAGCATTGCCAGGACTCCAAAAATATAAAAGATATTCACCGGATCAAAGCCCCGCTTTTCCAGCCAGCGGTGGAGCGGCGCGGTGCCGAACAGCTGCCGCCGCCCGCCGGAGGCTTTCCAGACGATGATCTGCAGAGCCACCATGCCGCCCTCCAGCCAGTAGGGCAGGGCCAGCGGGAGCGTCAGCCCGGGCCAGCCGACGCTCAGCGGCACACAGCCCAGCGCACCGGCTAAAAACTGGCATCCCACCGCACCGGGGCGGAGCTTTGCGGGGTAGAAATTCCAGAGCAGAAAGGCCATCAATGCTCCGGCCAGCGCCGCCGGGAGGACCCCCAGCGGGAACCAGCCCAGGAGGGTCATAGCCGTCATGAGACCCAGCATGGCGATGAAGGCGCAGCCGCAGACCGTGCCGTCCATGCCGTCGGCGGTGCGGGCGCTCTCGGCCAGCGCCACTAAAATCGCCAGCCAGACCACCGGGGCCAGCGGCCCGAGGGTGCAGTAGCCGACGCCCGGCAGGGCCAGCCCGTCGGGCAGGCAGTGGTTCAGCCCCAGCAGGGCCAGCACCAGCGTGCCGGAGGCCGCTTCCAGCGCCAGCCGCACCGGGCGGCGCAGCCCCAGCGGCGACCGATGCCGCAGCCGGACCAGATCGTCCGCCAGGCCCACGGCCCCGAAGCAGAGCGCCCCGAACAGGGCGATGAGCAGCCGGGTGGTCAGCAGGCTCTCGGTCCCCAGCAGCTCCGGCTGGGCGACACAGGCCGCTGTCCAGCCGACGCCCACCGCCGCCAGCGTCCCCACCATCAGGCAGAGCCCGCCCATCGTGGGCGGCTCATTTTCCTCCTGCCGGACGCGGAACGCCCTCAGCAGCGGCGTCATCAAATTCCCGAGCGCCGCCGTGAGGACGAACCCCAGCGTTGAGGCGACGATCAAGGCAAAACGAATCATAATAACGATACTCCAAGTGTTTTACTTTGTGCAGACGGGATAAAACAGGGCCAGCGCCTTTTCCAGTGCCATGCCCCGGCTGGCCTTCACCAGCAGAGCGTCGCCCGGGGCCATCCGGGCCAGCAGAGCGTCTGCGGCCTGCTGGTAATCCTCGGCGTGGACGACGTCGGCGAGGCCCGCGTCCTTTGCGGCCCAGGCTGTCCGTGCGGCCTCGGGGCCATAGGTGACAAGAGCGGTCAGCCCGGCCTCTGCGGCCTGACGGCCCAGCTCTTCATGAGCGGGCGCGCTCATCCCGCCCAGTTCCAGCATATCGCCCAGCAGAGCGAAGCGGCGCTTGCAGGGGTACTCTTTGAACATCGCCAGCGCAGCCTTCATGCTGTCGGGGTTGGCGTTGTAGCAGTCCTCAATGACGTCCATGCTGCCTGCGTGGACCACCTTCTGGCGCATACCGGTCTGCTCGAAATCGGCCAGACCCGCGATAACGCCCTCGGGCGCGAGGCCCAGACGGGTGGCGGCGGCGTAGGCGGCCAGCGCGTTCGCCACGTTGTGGCGGCCCATGGCCGGGATGGTCACCTCATAGCGGCCTGCATTTTTATCGCAGAGGGTGAAGGCCATGCCGTCGCCCTCCTGCCGGACATTGAGGGCGCAGACGTCGGCGTTCTCGTCGCCGAGGCTGAACCACACGGGCCGGACATGGGCAGGCAGAGCGGCTTTGCGCAGGAAGGGGTCGTCGCCGTTGAGCACGAGGGGCGAACCCTCGGCAAGGCCGGCGCAGATCTCCAGCTTCGCCTTGCAGATGTTCTCCTGACTGCCCAGATTGCCGATGTGGGACACACCGATGCAGGTGATGATGCCCACATCGGGGCGGGCGCACTTTGCCAGACGCTCGATCTCACCGGCGTGGCTCATGCCCATCTCGACGACAGCGTACTCCGTATCCCTGCCGATGCGGAACATGGTGCGGGGCAGGCCCAGCTCATTGTTCTGGTTGCCCTCGGTCTTGATGGTATTGCCAAAGCCCGCGATGGCGGCGTAGGTCATCTGCTTGGTGGTGGTCTTGCCCACGCTGCCGGTGACGCCCACCACCTTCGGGTGGAACTGGCTGCGGTAGTTCGCGCCCATCACCATCATGGCGTGGTAGCTGTCGGGGCTGATGACCGCCCGTTCAGCCGGGACGCCCTCCACCGGGTGGTTGAGGACGACATAGGCCGCGCCCTCTTCCAGCGCCTTGACCGCGAAATCGTGGCCGTCGAAGCGCTCACCGGGGAAAGCCACAAAGACGCAGCCGGGGCAGACCTCGCGGCTGTCGGTGGTCACGAGGCCGATGGGCTGGCTGTCGGCGAAGCCCTCGGGGGCAAGGCCCTTCAAAAGCAGGTCTGCTGCGATTTTTTCCATAAATCATTCTCCCTCATATAAATGTTATCCAAGCCGATTCCATTTTTTGACCGGCCTTGCCCTCTCAGGCGCTGACGCGCCAGCTCTCCCAAAGGGAGAGCCTAATGCATTACCCACAGGTAATTGTAACGACAGTGCCTTTCTGGACGCTGGAGCCGGCGGCCTCGCTCTGGCTCTGCACCGTACCGGCGCTGTCGCCCGCCACCTGACAGTTCAGGCCGGCGGCGGTCAGCATCTGGCGGGCAAAGTCGGCACTCTTGCCGCTGACGTCCGGCACTTCCGTGTGGCTGCCGGAATAGGTATCGGTGTAAAGATAGATGGTGGTGCCGCTGGCCACCGCTGCGCCCGCGTGGGGGTACTGGTAGGTGACGACGGCGGCGGTCTGGTCGCTCTCGCTCTCCACGAGCTGATGCTTGAGGCCCTTGGTATTCAGGGAGACCTGCGCATTGCTCCACTCCTTGCCCACGAGGTTCGGCACCTTGACGGTGTTCTGGCTGCGGTCGATGCCGTCGGTGGCAATGCCCAGATAGGGGGCTATCTCACTGATGATGTTGCCGACCACAGGCGCAGCCAGGATGGACGAATAGTCGGTGCGGGCGTTGTTGGGGTCATCCAGCATGACGTAGACCAGAATTTCGGGGTCGTTGGCGGGCAGGACGGCGGCAAAGGAGGCGACCTTCTTGTAGTCGCCGTCGGCGCGGCGCTCCATGTTCAGCTGCTCGGACGTACCGGACTTGCCGCCGATGCGGTAGCCCGCGACGTAGGCGTTGGAGCCGCCGCCGGTGGTGGTGCCGTCGCCGACCTCATACTCCATGAACTGGCGGATGGTCTCGCTGGCGCTCTTGCTGATGACCTGACGGCGGACGTTCGCGCCGATCTCCTCGACGACATTGCCGTTCTGGTCGGTTATCTTATCCACCACATGAGGGGTGACGAGGTAGCCGCCGTTGACGGCTGCCGAGATGGCGGTGCAGACCTGCAGCGGGGTCACAGCCATTGCCTGACCGAAGGAGGAAGACGAAAGCTCGACCTCGCCCAGCTGGCTCTTGGTGTAATACTTCATCATGCCCGTCTCGTTGGGCAGGTCCACGCCGGTGCGCTCGGTGAAGCCGAACGCGTCGAAGTAGTCGTAGAAGACGCTGGGACCCAGCCGCTGACCCAGCTGGATGAAGTAGATGTTGCAGCTGTTCCGGAGGGCCTCGGCGAGGTTCTGGACGCCGTGGGACTTCTTACCGGCGCAGTGATACGTCTCTTTTGCCACGCCATAGGCACCGGAGCAGTTGAAGGTGGTGTAATAGGTGGCCTTGCCCGAGTCCACACCCATGGCGGCCGTGATGACCTTGAAGACGCTTCCGGGATAGTACAGCTCGGTGATGGTCTTGTTCTTCCACTGGATGTCGCGGTAGGTTCCGGTGTAATCGGGGTCCTCTTCCGGTATCTTCTTGCCCTGCTCATCCCGGAGATAGCTGCCGTTGGCGTCTTTCTTGTAGATGGTGTAAATTTCCGGCTCGGCGTTCACCTGCTCATTCAGATAGGCCAGGTTCTCGCTGAAATCCAGCGGAGCGTTGGGGTCGAAGTCAGGCTTCGAGGCCATGGCAAGGATGGCACCGGTCTTGACGTTCATGACGATGGCTGCGCCGCGGTTCTCGACCGTGTTGGCGTAGATGGCCTCGTTGAGGTAGCGCTCCACGACCTCCTGCACATTGACGTCCAGCGACAGCACCAGATTGGAGCCGTCCTTGGCGGCGTAGGTGGTGGCGTTGGCGTCGGCGATGGCGTTGCCGTAGGCATTGCGGAGGGTGATGGTGCGGCCATTGACGCCCGCAAGGGTGTCATCGTAGGATTTTTCGAGGCCGTAGAAGCCCTCGCCGTCGCCGTTGCAGAAGCCCAGCACCGATGCGGCGAACGCGCCGTAGGGGTAGTCGCGCTGGAAGCTCTTGGACGAAGAGACGGAGACGCGGCCCTTCTTGATGACGGTGCCGTCTTCCAGAGTCCTGGCTTTGGCGTGATCTTTATTATATTCGCTGATGTATTTCTCGATGGAGAGCTTGACGGCGTTGTTCACCTTGGTGGCCAGAACCTGATAGGACGAGCCGTTCTTGGCCAGCGCATCATGGACGGTCTGGTACTGGGTCTGATATTCCGCCGAGGAGGTATCTACGCTGTCCAGACTCTCGCCGTCGCCGGAGAGCAGCCGCAGGGTGAGCTGGCGGCTCACATCGGCCAGCGTCGTCTCGTCCACGGTCTTGACAGCCTCACCCGTCTCCTCGACGGTCTGGCTGGTGAAGAGGGCCGTGCTGTAGCTGGGGTCGGCCCAGATGGTCCATACTACGCTGGTGGACGCCAGCGTGATGCCGGAGGCGTCGTAGATCTCGCCGCGGGTGGCCTGGATGGTGCTGTCCAGCAGCTGCTGCTGGGCCGCATACTGGCGGAAGGTCGCGCCCTGTTTTATCTGGATCTTATACAGGCTGTTGGTGACGATGCCCGCAGCCGCCACTACAAAAAATACCGCCGCGCCGAAGCTGAAATGCCGCAGCCGCGCACTGAGGCGCTCGTGCGGGTCGCTGCGGCGGAGGCGGTAGTAGATGCTCTTATGCTGGTCGTTGGAGGGCTTGTTTTGCATGGTATTCTCCTGCAGAAACCAGAAAAGCGTGCGCTGCCGCACGCTTTTCCGTCTGTTTGCTTATTTTGCGCTGCGGACGGAGGCCAGAATGGTCATGGCACCGTCGTGCAGGAAATCCGTCCACTGGTGGACAGCCGACTCCCTGCGCACCAGTACGCTGTCGCTGTCGAGGCGGATGTAGGTGAGCTGGCTCTGGTCCATCTTCATGAGGCCCAGCCGCCCGGCCACTTCTTCCACGCTGGTGATGTTGGTCTTGCTGTTGAGGACACTGTTATAGTAGGTGTACTGGCTCTGCTCGCTCACGAGTTCCGCTTTGGCCTTCTGGATCTGGTCGTTGACCTCCACCAGCTGGGCCTCGCTCCACAGCAGGCTTACCGCAAAGCCTGCCAGCAGCGCCATCGAGATCAGTTGAAGTGCGTGCTGCATGGCCGCCTGGAACGGGCTGAGACGGCGTTTGCCGCCCTTTTCCACCCGCAGTGCGACCTTGCGCTGAGTCTGAGGCGCTTTTCTGCGACGCACCTCAGACGACATATCATAAGCTGGCTGACCCATAGTTGATCTCCTCCTCTTACATTGAGCGGCGTCTTATCCGGCTCAGAGTTTCTCCAAAACGCGCAGATGAGCAGAACGGCTGCGCCGGTTCTCCTCCAGTTCCTGCTTGTCGGCCTCGATGGGCTTCCGGGTAATGAGCTTTGCCTTCGCCTTGCCGCCGCAGACGCAGACCGGGAACTCCGGCGGGCAGGTGCAGGCGGTGGACCAGCGGCGGAACTTATTTTTCACCAGCCGGTCCTCCAGCGAATGGAAGGTGATCACACACAGCCTTCCGCCCGGGGCGAGGTGGTCGAAGATGGTATCCAGACCCTCCTCCAGAGCGTCCAGCTCGTGGTTGACCGCGATACGCAGCGCCTGAAACGTGCGCCGCGAAGGATTCTTGTTCTTGCGCCGCTCCGCAGGCGGCATGGCGCCGGCCACGATGTCGGCCAGCTGCAAAGTCGTCTCGATGGGGGCCGTCTCGCGGGCCTCCACGATGCGGCCGGCGATCTGCCAGGCATAGGGCTCTTCGCCGTAGTCCCGCAGGATGCGGGAGAGCTCTTCCCGGCTGGCGGTGTTCACGAGGTCTGCCGCCGTCTCCCCCTGCTGGCTCATCCGCATGTCCAGCGGGGCGTCTGCCCGGTACGAAAAGCCCCGGGCCGCGTCGTCCAGCTGATGGCTGGAAACGCCGAGGTCCAGCAGCGCACCGTTTATCTTCTCGATGCCGAGGCTCTCGAGGGCTTGTCCGGCATAGCGGAAGTTTATCTGCACCACCGTGGCCGGAAGCCCGGCCAGCCGCGCCCTGGCGGTCTGCACCGCGTCGGGGTCCTGGTCGAGGGAGACGAGCCGCCCGCCTTTTGCGCCGTCCAGCCGGAGAGCGATCTGCCGGGAGTGTCCCGCGCCGCCCGCCGTGCCGTCGAGATAGGTGCCTGCCGGGTCGATGTTCAGTCCGTCGAGGCACTCGTTCAGAAGCACGGGGATATGCTCAAACGAGGCCGGGTCGAACTGTGCCAAATCTTCTGTCTGAGTCATCGCGCCCAGCCTCCTTTCGTTTCGTGTTCCGAGCCGTCCGATACGCCGGACATCTCCCGGGGAGTTTGTCCCCTTTTCCGCTCTGTCAAGATACCTGACGACTCTATTTTATTTTAGCAAATCGAAACGCCGAATGCAAGTTTTTTCCTGCGCTTTTTTCCTACAAAATGTTACAAAAAAAGCCCCTGCGAATCGTCATTTTTACTCGCAGAGGACTGGATTCAGGTCAGGAGCGGCCCATCACACGCCGCGGCGGGGGGTCTGGCGCAGGTTCGCGCGGACGTTTTTCACCTGGGCGGCGTTCTCAGACATCGTCTCCTCGGTGGTTTTCAGCATATTATCGCAGTAATCCGTGACCGTCTGGCGGACGGCGCGGGCCTCGGTCTGGGCAGCGGAGACGATCTCGGACGCACGCTGCTGGGCGGCGCGGACGATCTCGGCCTCGCTCACGAGGATGCGGGCGCGCTCTTCTGCCTTCTTGACGATGGCCTGTGCCTGCGCGTTGGCTGACTCGATGAGTTGGGCGCGGTCGCTGACGATGGACTGAGCCTGACGCAGCTCCACGGGGAGGTTTGCGCGGATGTCATCGAGATAGTCCCGAATTTGTTCCACATCCACGATGCGCTTGCCGCCCGAAAGGGGCATTCCGGTGCTCTCTTCCAGCAGATCTTCGATGGTATCCAAAAGCTCGTTGACGTTCATCACGCTTCTCCTTCTTCCTCTGCGGCGTCTGCCATGGGTCTCACATATTTCCAGAGCAGGACTTTGCCGTACTTATACTGCTTCTTCAGCTGTAAGCCGCCCACTTCGGCGGGGAGGACGAGTTTCGTCTCGCTCTCGCAGATGACGATGCCGCCGGGGGCGACGCACTTGTCCACGATGGGGAGGATATTTTCCAGCGTGCCGTTGTGGAAGGGCGGGTCCAGCAGCACCAGATCGAACTGCTCCCGGCAGGCCGAGAGGAAGCGGGCCGCTTCGCCGATGTTGACGCGGCTGCGGTCAAAGACGCCGCAGTTCTTGCAGTTCTTCATGACGATGTTCACGGCCTCGCGGTTCTCGTCCAGGAACACGCACCGGGCAGCGCCCCGGCTCAGCGCCTCAATGCCCAGCTGGCCGCTGCCTGCGTACAGGTCCAGCACACGGGCTCCGGGCAGGTCGAACTGGACGATGCTGAACATCGCCTCCTTCACCTGATCGAGGGTGGGGCGGGTAATATCCGTGCCGGGCAGCGCTTCCAGCCGTCTGCCGCGGGCTTCTCCTGCAATGACTCGCATGGTTTTGGCCTCCTTCGGGTCTTTCCTGTTATCGTAACTTCATATTATCGTCATACCGCCGGTCTTTGTCAAGGGCAGCGTCATGATTCGTTGCGTTACGGTCATGAATGTGCTAAAATCATACCAGAACGCCGCTTTTTCGGGCGTACAAAAGGAGAGTATCTATCATGAAAGTCCTGCTCATCAACGGCAGCCCCCACGAGAAGGGCTGCACCTATACCGCACTGAGCCTCATCGCCGGGGAGCTGAACGCCGCCGGCATCGAGACGGAGATCCTGAACGTCGGCACAAAGCCCGTGGGCGGCTGCATCGGCTGCGGCGGCTGTGCCGCCGGCAAGGGCTGCGTCTTCGGCGGCGTGGTCAACGAGGCCATCGAGAAAGCCAAGACTGCCGACGCCTTCGTCTTCGGCACGCCGGTGCATTACGCTTCCGCCTCCGGCAACATGACCAGCTTCATGGACCGTCTCGCCTACGCGGGCGGCAGGTATCTGGCCTACAAGCCCGCCGCCATCTGCTGCTCGGCCCGCCGCGCCGGCACCACCAGCACCCTCGACCAGCTGGTGAAGTACCCCGAGTTCTTCCATATGCCGCTGGTGAGCGGCTCCTACTGGCCCATGGTCCACGGCTCGAACCCCGAGCAGGTGTTGCAGGACGCCGAGGGCTGCGCCGTCATGCAGGAGCTGGGCCGCAACATGGCCTGGCTGCTCCGGTGCATCGAGGCCGGCAAAGCCGCAGGCATCCAGCACCCGGAGAATCCCCGTCGGCCGATGACGAATTTTATTCGCTGAAGCCCTCTCAGGCGCGGGAGAGCCATTGGCAAGCCGGGCCACATTTCTCTGCCTGCTGAAGGCTTATCTTTGCGCAAAAGCGATAGCCCTGCTTCCGTGGACAGCAGGGCTATGCCGTGTCCGAAAAATTTGGCCCTCTCGTCTCGCTTTGACCTGTCCGACACGCCAGTGGCTCCCCCTTTGGGGGAGCTGGCGAGCGGATGCGAGACTGAGAGGGCTAAATTTTATTCAGAAACCGATAAAATCCGGCCCGGATTCTTTTTTCGTTCATAACTTTGTGGTAGCATAGGAACTAAAGTATTTTGCCACGGAGAACATTTGCCATGGAACACTACGATTGGAACGACGGCTGGCTTTTTACCCCGGTCTTTGACCCCGCCATCGTGCGGCCGGAATACCCGGAGCTGACCCTTGAGCCGGTGCGCCTGCCCCACACGGTCAAGGCCCTGCCCTACAATTACTGCAACGAGAACGACTACCAGAAGCTTTCGGGCTACCGGCGGGAGTTTTTTGCGCCCAAAGAATGGGAGGGCCGCACCGTCCTGCTCACCTTCGGAGCCGTGGCCCATGACGCCACGGTGTTCTGCAACGGGCGGCGGGTGTTCCACCACAGCTGCGGCTACACCGCTTTTACCGTCGATCTGACCAGCGCTCTCCATCTGGGCCAGAAGAACGTGGTGGCTGTCCGCTGCGACAGCCGCGAAGATCTGAACATCCCGCCCTTCGGCGGGCAGATGGACTTTCTGACCTACGGCGGCATCTGCCGCGCCGTCTGCCTCGACGTGAAAGAGCCCGCCTACCTGCGGGACATCTTCATCGAGACGAAGGCCGAGGGCGGTTTCCGCATCTACACGGCCACCGTGGGCGAGACGGTGGGCTGCACGTTACAGGCCGAGATCCGCAGCCCCTCGGGCAGCCGGGCGTTCTACACCGGCGAGCTGTCGCTGCCCATCACCGGCGCACTGAACAGCGTCCATCCGTGGAGCATCGAGCACCCCACCCTCTACACCCTGACCGTCCGGCTCATCCGTCCCGGCACCGGCGGCCTGCCCGACCGGGTGCTGGACGAGAAAAGCTGCCGGTTCGGCTTCCGCACCCTGCAGTTCGTGGCGGGCGGGCTTTACCTCAACGGCCAGCGGGTGGAGCTGCGGGGCCTCAACCGCCGCCAGAGCTACGCCTATCAGGGCTATGCCATGCCCGACAGCATCCAGCGGCTGGACGCTCAGCTCCTGAAAAAGCAGCTGGGCTGCAACGCCGTGCGCCTCACCACGCCCCCCAGCCCCGCCTTCCTCGATGCCTGCGACGAGCTGGGCCTTTTGGTCTTTGTGGAGATGCCCGGCTGGCAGCACGTCGGCGACGACATCTGGAAAGCGCAGGCTCTGCAGAACTGCCGCGAGATGGTCTGCCAGTGCCGCAGCCACCCCAGCATCTTTTTGTGGGGCGTGCGGGTCAGCGGCAGCGCCGACGACGAGAGCTTTTATAAGCGCACCAACGAGACGGTCCGCCGCCTCGACCCCACCCGCCCCACGGCCGGTACCCGCAGCACCCGCCGCAGCCAGCTTCTGGAAGATGTATACGCCTACACGGACTACTCCTACCACGGGCGCGGCGTCGGGTGCGAGGCCCGCACCGCCGTCACCCCCGACACCCGGAAAGGCTATCTCATCAGCGAGTTCGAGGGCGCCCAGTTCCCGGCCAAGTCCTTCGACGACGAGCCCCACCGCCTGGCGCAGGCCCTGCGCTACGCCGCCGTCCTCAACGACACCATCGCTCAGCAGGGCGTGGCGGGCAGCTTCGGCTGGTGCATGACCGATTACAACACCCACCGCGAATTCGGCAGCGGCGACCGCATCAGCTATCAGGGTGTGATGGACATGTTCCGCAGCCCGAAGCTTTCTGCCGCCGTCTACGCCAGCCAGAAGACGCCCCGCTCCCCTTCCGACATCGTGCTCGAAGTCTCATCCAGCATGGCGCTGGGCGACCATCCGGGCGGCTTTGCGGGGGCGTGCTGGGCGTTCACCAACGCCGAGAGCCTGCGGCTCTACCGGGACAACGACTTCGTAGCCGAGTTCACCCCCGACCGCCGGGGCCGCTTTGCGGCTCTGCCCCACCCGCCCATCGAGATACACGATTTCGTGGGCCTGCTGCTGGAGAAATACGAGGGCCTCGACCGCACTGCCGCGCCGCAGGTGGCCGCCATCCTCAACGAGATGCGCCGGGACGCCATGGAGCTTTCGCCCCTGTCCCGGGCGCGGATGTACTCGCTGCGCCTGAGCTGGAACGAGCTGGTGCAGCTTTACTACAAATATATCGGCGTGCTGGGCAGCCCCGCCGCCGTCTACCGCTTCGAGGCCGTGTGGCATGGCCGGGCCGTCCGCACCGTCGTGAAGGAGCCGGTGCAGAGCGTCCGGCTGGAATGCACCGTCCACAATCCCATCCTGACCGACGGCCCCACCTGGGACTGTGCCGCCGTGAGCCTGCGGGCCATCGACCAGAACGGCAACCTCCTGCCCTACTGTGGTGAGGCCGTTCAGCTGAGCGCAGAGGGGCCGCTGCGCATCCTCGGCCCCAGCGTCGTCCCTCTGCGGGGCGGCATGGCAGGCACCTATCTCGCCACCACCGGCGAGGCCGGCCCGGCCAAGCTCCACTGCCGGATGGAGGGTGCTTTGGACACCGAAGCTTCCCTCACCATCCGCTGCCGGGAGGAGTGAGCGGCCCTTAAATGCCGTCTCTTTACGATAGGTTTGCACTCTGTTCAAAATTTTCTCATGGTTGCATGGTATCCTGAAAGCAGAAAAACACAGAGGGGCGGCGCACCCGCCCCTCTTTTATGAGGAAGGACGTTTATGAAAGAAAAGATACGCCAGTTCATGATAGGCCGCTACGGCACCGATGGTCTGAACCAGTTTTTGATCATCGCCTCTCTCGTGCTGATCCTGGTCTATATCCTCACCCGTCTGCCGCTGCTGCTGTACGTCGGCGTGGTGCTGCTGGGTTTCTGCTACTACCGGATGTTCAGCCGCAACATCTCCAAGCGCACCGAAGAAAATTATAAATACTACGCCGTGAAGGACCGCATCCGCAATAAGCTCAGCGGCCTGAAGGACCAGTGGGACAACCGCAGACTCTACCACTATTACCGCTGCCCCCAGTGCCGCCAGAAGCTGCGCGTTCCCCGGGGCCGGGGCCGCATCCAGATCTCCTGCCCCCGCTGCGGCACCCAGTTCATCAAGAAGAGCTAACGTATGTTTGGATATGTCATCCCGAATCAGGCCGCGCTGGACGACGAGGCCAAGGCCCGCTACCGCACGGCCTACTGCGGCCTCTGCCGCCGCATCGGTGCGCTCCACGGCCTGCGGGGCCGTCTGACGCTGAGTTACGATCTGACGTTTCTGGATCTGCTGCTTTCCAGCCTCTACGAGGGTGAGAGCGAGTGCGTCACCGGCAGCGGCCACTGCCCCATCCACCCCATCCGGAAGATAAATTGGCGGCACAGCGGCCCCACCGACTACTGCGCCGATATGAGCGTGGCGCTCCACTACTACAACGCCGCCGATAAATGGAACGACGACCACAGCCTGCTGGGCCTCGGCTTCGAAAAGCTGCTGGACTCCCCTGCTCAGACCGCCGCACGGCGCTGGCCCCGACAGTGCAACGCCATCCGCACCTGCCTCGACCGGCTGGCTCAGCTGGAAGCCGAGGGCAGCGAAGACCTCGACGCTGTGTCGGGCTGCTTCGGCGAGCTGATGGCCGAGCTGTTCGACTACAAGCAGGACCACTGGTCGCCGGAGCTGCGGAGCATCGGCTTCCATCTGGGCAAATTCATCTACCTGCTGGACGCCTACGATGACCTGGCACGGGACGAGAAAAAGGGCGCATACAATCCGCTGCGCCCCCTCAGCCGTCAGCCCGGCTACGAGGAAGAGATGCGGGACATCTTCGAGCTGCTGTTGGCCCGGTGCGCCAGAAGCTTCGAGCGTCTGCCCTGCGTGGAGGACGCGGACCTTCTGCGGAACATCCTGTATTCCGGCGTGTGGCTCAAATACAACTGCAAACAGGCCAAAGAGGCCCCAAAAAAGTAACCAATTCCGCCCAAAAGGCGGATTTTGTCTTGATTTTGCAGGCACTGTCCTGTAGACTGTAATATTGTATGGAACAAAAAGGCCGCGCATGGCCTGAGAGACGTGAGGAAGTAGACCCATGAGAGATCCCTATGAGGTGCTGGGCATCCAGCGCGGCGCAACCGACGACGAGATAAAGAAAGCCTACCGTGCCAAGTGCAAGCGCTGGCACCCCGACCTGAATCCCAACGACCCCACCGCCGAAGAGCACTTCAAAGAGGTGCAGGCAGCTTACGACGCCATCACCAAGGGCGACACCGGCTCCCAGATGGGCGGACAGCCCGGCGGCGGTTACGGCCAGCAGGGTTATTATCAGGGCGGCTACCAGCAGGGATACGACCAGGGCTACAGCCAGAACGGCTGGCAGCAGGGCGATTTCGGCTTCGGGTTCGACCCGTTTGGTTTCGGATTCGGCTTCGGCGGCTACCAGCAGCAGAGCGGGGCCAGTTACTCCGGCTCTGACAGCCCTGAGATGCAGGCGGCCCGCAGCTTTGTGGCCAATGGCCGCTACGCGGAGGCCCGCCGGGTGCTGGACGGCATGAACAGCCGCTCGGCACGGTGGTACTACCTCTCCTCGCTGGCCAATCAGGGCCTCGGCAACAGCATCGACGCGCTGCAGGACGCCCGCCGCGCCGTTCAGCTGGACCCCAATAACACCGAGTACCAGATGCACCTGCGCCGGATGCAGAATCCCGGCCAGACCTACCGCACCCAGACCACCTACGCCCAGCCCGGCGGGCTGATGCGCTGGTGCTGGAGCATGATCTTGCTCAATCTGCTCTGCAACTGCTGCTGTGGCGGCGGCTGGGGCTGGCGGTTCCGGATGTGAATAAGACAGAAAAAAACCTCCCGTGCTGACGCACAGGAGGTTTTTTCTTTTGATGTTAATTGATAACGATGGTCCGTGTGATCTTCTCGCAGGAATAGTTGCCGGAGACTGTTGCCGTCTGGGTGTAGATACCCGGCTGCGTCGGGAACTCCGTGGACTTGCTGCTGAACAGGCCCTTCTTTTTATAAGTACAGGTGACCTTGGCATTATCGACCACCACGCCGTCCGACTCCAGCAGAGCGCCGACATTGTGTGCCTCAGCCTCGGCCAGCGTCATCCCGGCGGGCAGGTCTTCGGCCCAGTAGAGGCGGACGCCCTCAGTCTTGGGCTTTATCTTGAACATGGCCACACCGGCGGTGTTCAGATCGCCGGATTCCAGCGCCACGGCACCCGCGATATATCTGCCCGAATCCACGGGCTGCTCATCCAGATAGATGCGGCTGAACGCGCCCTCGGGAAGGTAGCGGCGGATGAGCTCGAGGGAGAGCTTCAGGCCCATGGACATATCCTTCAGGGTGGGGATATAGAATTTCAGGGTATCCATCACCTTGACGACCTCATCGGCCACGCCCAGCAGCACACTGACATCGTTGCCGTCGATGAGCTGTTTGATATAGGCGTAGACATTGAACTCTTCTACCTGATCAGGGGTCTTGGACATCTTGCGGGGCAGGGGTATCATCTTGAGCAGGGTGCGGAGCTTATCGGAGAGCACGAGGGTGACGTAGCCCTTGGCTTCGCCCTTGATGCCCAGCACCACGCCGATATACTGCGCGTCCGCCGGGCGGGTGACTACCGACAGCTCGAACGGGGAGCCATAGACCAGCTTGCCGGCAGCCTGCAGACGGATGGAGACGACTTCATTCGTCTCTTCCAGCCGGGTCTGAGAGGCGCGGGGCAATTCGGTCTCTGCCGAGGCGGCCAGCACCGGGGTCACCATGCTCAGCATGAGGGCTGCTGTGAGAAGCAGCGAAAGCAATCTTTTGGCCTTCATATGGACAAACCTCCTGTATTCATCATCTTCAGCCGGGCGGGCCGTGCAGGCTGACACTCCGGCTGATATGATTTTACCGCAAATCCCCGCTGTGGTCAATGACGGGATTCAGACAAAAGGGCTGCTGTGCTTTTCCGCACGGCAGCCCGGATGATATTTTTCTGTTTACAGGATGCGCTCAGAGAAAACGCCCGGCTCAGTACAGCATCAGTGCAGAGCCGATGGGGTAGCCTACGAATGCAGCGGCCAGAAGTGCGATCACCATCAGGGGCAGGCCGTATTTCACCACCTGAGAGGTGTTGGTCCAGCCGGTACCGATGGCCAGCGCCACATTAGGATGGGCCGGGGGCAGAACGAATGCATAGCTGGCACCCATGCCGATCATGGCAGCCATCGAGGCGGCGTTCAGTGCACCGCCGGAAGCCAGACAGATGGGCAGCGCGACTGCGCAGACCACCGTGACCGTGACCATGTTGGAGCAGGCGTTGGTCATGATATAGGTCCAGACCGCGAACACGAGGACGATCAGCACCGGATTCAACCCGGTCAGCACCGGCTCGATCGCGCCCGAGAGCCATGCGGTCAGGCCGATGTCCGCGTTGGTCATGGCTGAGCCGATGGCCAGTGTGGCCGCTGCCATCACAAGTCCGCCCCACTGGACACCCTTGCTCATCGCTTCCTTGAAGTTGAGCAGCGGTTTGCCATCGATCGAGATCATGAACATTGCGATTGCGCCGATCATCGGCGGGAATGTCGTTCCTCTTGCAGAGAAGAAGGATGCCACACCGGGCAGGACGCCCTTGAGGAACTCCGGCATCACCCATGCTACGACCACGGCAAAGAAGATGCCGACGATCCATTTTTCCCGCTTTTCCATCGGCTTGAGGTCAGCCTTGAGGTTTTCGGCGTTCAGCTCACGGAGTTTTGCCGTATCGGGACGGAGAATAAAGCGGAAAATCGCCAGCATCGCCACAAAACTGATCAGACCGACCGGGATAGCCTCGGCCATGTAGTGCGCATAGGAGATGGTACTGCCGGACATCTGGTTATAGAAGCCCAGTGCCATGACCGGGAAGGTATGGGAGATGGGGGTCATGCCGCAGGAGATGGCGCAGCTGAACAGGGTGCCCAAGATCAGCGTATTGGCGAGCTTGTCGCTCTTTTCCAGTTTTAGCTCACTGCACACCGAATTGAGGATGGGCATATAGATCACGAAGAGGACGACCGGGGACATGACCATGCCGATGAGCAGCACGGACAGGCAGTAGACGGTGATGAACCACCACGAGCCTTTTGACGCCAGCCGGTTGGTGATAAAACCGATCGCGCAGCGCTTCACAAAAGAAGTCTGCCCGACGGCATAGGTGCACATAAAAGTGAACAGCAGAAATGCAAAGGTAGAGTTGCCAAACGAGCTGCTCAGGATCGAGCCCATCTTCAGCTCAGGCACCAGCGTCAGGCCCGCCAGACAGAGGTAGCTGGGCCAGTCAATGGATTCGGTGAGCCAGAGCAGCAGCACGCCCAGCAGGATGCCCAGCACCTGCATACCGGAGGCCGACATCCCTGCCGGGGCAGGGATCATCCAGAACCCCAAGATGATCAGCAACGAGATCAGATAAACGACCGTTCTTTTTGTTCCTTCCATTTTTATCCTTCCTTTCACAGGACCGCATTCTGCCGCAGCAGCTCTGCACAGATCTCTGGGTAGCCCGCGTTGGGGTCTTTGGCCTTGCAGGCAGCTGCCACACCGGCGGCATGGCCGGTCGCAAATCCTGTACCCATCACCCGGACGGATGCAAACGCTACCGGGTCTGCGCTGACGGTACGGCCCGCAGCGTAAAGATTATGGATATTTTTTGAGGTAATGGCCCGCAGCGGGATGCTGTAATAGTCATCGTCCTTGATGAACTGGTACGAGAGCATACTGGTCAGCTTGTTGTGCATCTCACAGGGCCATGCGCCACAGGCCACCGCATCCTCCTGCTTTACAGCGTCCATGACATCTTCTGCAGTGATCATATAGTCACCGATGATATGCCGGGTATCCCGCAGGCCAAGCTGTGCTCCGGTCGAGACCAGCCGGGCGTTTTCCATTCCCGGCAGATACTGACGGAAGGCTTTCATATAGTCCTGACACTGCCGCCGGGTATCCCGCTCGCACGCTGTCAGGGTCGCGGCATCCATCGAAGTCACAAAGACGCTGGGTAGGATCGCATAGGCCGTATCCTCATGGGTCCGGAAAACGATGCCGGACTCTTTCGTCAGGTGCTGATAGCCGTCTGCCTTGGCCTGCTTGAATACTTTTTCCAGAATATCCGGTTTGAACTGCACCGAGGGGTCGATGTGGTCGATCCGCATCATCTTGGTGGAGAGGTAGCCGTGCCCCTGCCCGTCTCCGAAGCGGATCTCCGCCCCGGCCTGATGGGCTAGATTGGCATCGCCCGTTGCATCCACGAACTGGTCTGCCTCAAACCAGTATTCCTGCTCATCGTCCACACAGCAGATGCTCGTGATGCGGTCGCCTGCCTCATTTTTCCGGGCCGAGATCACCCGGCAATGGAGCAGGACTTCCAGCCCATAGTCCTCGGTCAGGCAGTCCAGCGCATATTTCAGCTCCTCTTCATCAAATGTGATGATCGAGTTTCCGGTCGAGGACTTTTTCAGGACGGTGTGGATGCCCACCTCCTTCAGCTTTTCCAGCACTTCCTGACCGATGCCTTTGACGACCTGTCTGGCGTTCTCGCCCCGGGTGTAGAACCCGCAGTAGGATGCGACATTCGCGTTGGTCGCCTGTCCGCCCAAGCTGCCGCCCCGCTCAATGAGCAGGACTTTTGCACCGGCTTTCAGCGCGCCCAGTGCTGCCGCAACGCCCGCAGAGCCACCGCCTGCAACGATGACATCATATCTGTTTGTTTGGTTCATATTTTTTCTCCTTTCATTGATTTTTTTGGTCAAATCTATTATAATCTTCGTGATTTGATTTGTAAAAATCATATTTGCTATCATATCGATAGTATTTCGCTATCGATTCAGTCAGGAGACAGTATGGAAAAGAACCAGTTGCTCTATGTCCTTGAGACAGCCCGCTGCGGCAGCGTCACCCGGGCTGCCGAAAAGCTCCATCTCTCACAGCCCTCCCTCTCCAACCAGATTATCCAGCTGGAACAGGAGCTGGGCATCCCGCTGTTTGAGCGCAGCCACAAACGTGTCACCCCCACCTCTGCCGGTGAATTTTTTGTCCACGAAGCGGAGCGCATCCTCCGCGACATGGGTTCCTTGCAGCAGCAGATGGAAGAGATGTCCAACAAGACCCGCGGCAGTCTGCGGCTGGGTGTCCTGAGCGTGATGTGCTCTCTGCACATCCCCGAACTCGTGGCAGACTTCAAACGCCGACATCCCGGGCTTGAGATCTTTCTGCGGGAGGCCGGCAGTGCCGACCTGCTGCAACAGCTGAACGATAACGAGCTTGACGCCGCCTTTGTCATCCTCCGCAGCGGCACCGCGCAAAAGGATCTGCACACGCTCCCGCTCTGGAACGCGGAGACCCTTATCGCCATGCCTGCCGCATGGTGCAGTGAAACGCTCACCTCTCTCACATTGGAGCAGCTCGCCCGGTATCCACTGATCATCGCAGGAAATCACTTCAATATGGGGCAGATCATCACTTCTCAGATGGATGCCGCCGGACTGCACTACAATATCATCAGCTCCTGCAATCAGATTGATTCCTGTCTGGCACTGGTCAGCAAAGAGATGGGGGTCACTTTTTGCGCTGCCGCGACCGCATCTTACTATGCGCACCCAAACATCCACCTTGTCCCATTTTCGCCCTCTGTCCACCGCACAGTCTCTTTTGTCTACCGGAAAGACCCTGCTTATTATCCGGTGCTCCGCCTTTTTCTGGAAGAGCTTCAAGCGCAGGCTCTTCATCCGGACACAAAAGAGGGCGCAAAAAAGCCGCCACACAAGACCGATGTGTGACGGCTTCTCCGTGATTCAGATCTTTCTGTTTACAGGATGCGCACCCGGACGACGGCGGGGATGGCCGAGAGCTTCGCGGCCAGTGCATCATTCACGGCACCGGTGGCGTCCAGCATGGTGTAGGCCATCTTCTTCTTGCTCTTGTTCACCATGTTCTCGATGTTCAGGCCCGCCTCCGTGGTCAGGGCGGTGATCTGGCTGATCATGCCCGGCTCGTTCTTGTGGATGATGCAGATGCGCTTGCCGACGGCGCGGGGCTGATGCACCTCGGGCATGTTCACCGAATGGGTGATGTTGCCGTTCTTGAGGTAGTCGCTGAGCTCCTGGACGGCCATGACCGCGCAGTTGTCCTCGGCCTCCGGGGTGGAAGCGCCCAGATGAGGCGTGCAGATGACACCCGGACGGCCCAGCAGAGCTTCCGTGGGGAAGTCGGTCATATAGCAGGACACTTTGCCGGTGTCAAGGGCTTCCAGCAGGGCGTCGGTGTTCACCAGCTCACCGCGGGCGTAATTCAGCAGCTTGACACCGTCCTTGCAGAGGGCCAGCGTCTGGGCATTGATGGTGTCCTTGGTGGTGGGCAGATACGGCACATGGATGGTGATGTAGTCGCAGAGGGGCAGCATGTCATTCAGGTTGACGCAGTGACGGACCTGACTGCTCAGGTTCCACGCAGCATCAATGGAGATATAGGGGTCATAGCCGTAGACCTTCATCCCCAGCTCGATGGCGCAGTTGGCGACGCGGGAGCCGATGGCGCCCAGGCCGATGACGCCGAGAGTCTTGCCCTTGATCTCGTTGCCCACGAACTGCTTTTTGCCCTTCTCCACGCTCTTTGCCATGGCGGGGTCGCCGGCAAGGCCCTGAGTCCACTGGGCGGCAGCAGCCACATTGCGGCTGCCCGCGATGAGCATACCGACGACCAGTTCCGCCACAGCGTTGGCGTTGGCACCGGGCGTGTTGAACACCACGATGCCCTGCTCACTGCACCGGTCGAGAGGAATATTGTTGACACCGGCACCGGCGCGGGCAATGGCCAGCAGGTTGTCATTGAAGGTGGTGTTCAGCAGATCGGCGCTGCGGACAAGGATGCCGTCGGGGGCGTCGGTGTCCACCGAGACGTCGAACAGGTTTTTGTTCAGCTTGGCCAGCCCCACCGGGCTGATGGCGTTGAGTGTTTTTATCGTATACATAGGTGTGATCTCCTTTTGGAACGGGCTTGCCCTCTCCGTCTTTGCTTCGCAAATCCACCTCTCCCAAAGGGAGAGGCAAAAGCCTGACGGTCAGGTTCAGGCTCTCCCTTTGGGAGAGCTGTCACCGAAGGTGACTGAGAGGGCAAGGACGGTATAAATCATGCATTCTCTTTGCGGAACTTCTCCATGAAGTCTACCAGCTTGTCGATGCCCTCGGCTGGCATTGCGTTGTAGATGGAGGCGCGCATACCGCCCACGAGGCGGTGGCCCTTCAGGTTGACGAAACCGGCGTCTGCGGCCTCGGCGCAGAACTTCTTGTCGAGGTCGGGGTCAGGGCTGGTGAAGGTGACGTTCATGGTGCTGCGGCAGCGGTGCTCCACGGGATTGTTGAAGAAGTCCTGACCATCGAGGTAGTCGTACAGGACCTTAGCCTTGGCCTCGTTGATCTTCTGCATATTGGCAAGGCCGCCGATGTCGTTTTCCAGATACTTGAGCACCAGACCGGTCATGTAGATGCACCAGCAGGGCGGCGTATTGTACATGCTGTCCTTGGCCAGCAGGGTGGTGTAGTTCATCATGGTGGGTACATTGTCGGCGGCATGGCCCAGCAGGTCGTCCCGGACGATGGCGATGGCCATGCCGGCGGGGGCGACGTTCTTCTGGACGCCGAAATAGATACAGCCGTACTTGGTGACATCCACGGGCTTGGAGAGGATCATGGAGCTCATATCCGCCACCAGCGGCACCCCCTCCACCTGAGGCACCTCGACATACTGGGTGCCGAAGATGGTGTTGTTCTGGCAGATGTGGATGTAGCTTGCATCCTTGTCGTAGTCGATGGCGTTCACGTCCGGGATGTAGGTGAAGTTCTTATCCTTGCTGGACGCGACGATCCTGGCCTCACCGAACTTTGCGGCTTCCTTTGCGGCCAGATTGGAGAAGTTGCCGGTGACGATGTAGTCGGCCTTGCCGGTGGTCATAAAGTTCAGCGGCACCATGGCGAACTGCTGGGTCGCGCCGCCCTGGAAGAAGCCGACCTTATAATGATCGGGAATGTTCATCACCCGGCGCAGGGTGGCTTCGGTGTCGGTGATGATGGCGTCGAACCACTTGCTGCGGTGGCTCATCTCCATCACGCTCTGGCCGCTGTCGCCGTACTCGAGCAGCTCTGCCTGAGCCTGCTTGAGCACCTTTTCGGGCAACATGCTGGGACCTGCGCTGAAATTATAAACTCGTGCCATGACGTGTTCTCTCCTTTTCCTCTATCTGACGGCCCGTTCGGGCGTTGTGCTCTGGATTTGTCCGTAGTATAATGGTTTTTGGGGGTGCAAAACAAGAGCATCTTTGCACAAAGTTGAGCCGTCAAAGCCCGGGCGGGCGCACGAAGCGCACAAATGTCCCCGCGCAGAGGACATTTTCAGAGACATTTGTAAAATAGCTAGTGAAGAACCGCATGACTGCTGGATTTTCTGCTCTTGTCCTTTCTCCTGATCTTTGCTATAATGGCAGCATCTGAGACAAATGTAAAATAAAGTTTTTTACTCATAAAGGAGAGATGGCCCCCATGTATGGCATTCCGGACAGGCTGAAAGCCCTCTCGGCAGCGGAGGAACAGGTGCTTCTGGCCCTGTGGGACTGCAAACCGCCCGTGTCGCGGCGGGACATCGGTGCGCGTCTGGCCGAAAAAGGCTGGGCCGCCGCCACCGTGCTGAACTTTTTATACCGGCTGGAAGAGAAGGGCTGGGTCACCTGCGCCAAGGAGCAGAACCACAACCTCTACGCCCCCACCGTCACCCGCCGGGCCTACGGCGTCTACACCATGCGCCAGCGGCTGGACACCGTCTTTGGCGGCGACCTCGCACAGGCCGTGCGGGCGCTGGTGAGCGAGAGCGGCTGTTCCCAGAGTGAGCTGGAACAGGCCATCGCCGTGCTGAACGAAAAGCACGCAGAAGCGGAAGAATATGACCTGTATGACCCCTATGGCTGAGCATCCGCCTTTATAACACAAAAAGCTCCCTGTTACGGGAGCTTTCGCGTTGCATTCTGTTAAGCATTATGATAAGATAGCAGATGAAAAGGCGCTGCACATACGGCAGGCGGTTGGCTCCACTTCCGAAAGGAGGTGAGAGATATGCCCATTACTTTGACGCTCCATATTTTTGGACTGGTCTTTACCATCAGAGTGAAAAGCGAAAACCGCCACCCTGGCCGGTGACGGTTTTCTAGTAACATAGAATCCTAGCCCAAAGGGTCAACCGCTTGTCGCAGTGCCTTTTCTATTTGTAGTATAGTGATTTTTTACTGCTTTGTCAAGCATTCGGAGGATATAGGTATGGATTGCAAACTTCGCGCCAAAAACTGCGGCGGCTGCCCGATGCTGGCCACCGAATACGCCGCACAGCTCAAAAAGAAAGAGGCCGACGTCCGCGCCCTGCTGGGCAAATACGGCCCTGTCGCCCCTATCCGGGGGATGGAAACGCCCTACCACTACCGCAACAAGGTCATTTCCACCTTTGCCCCCGCCGCCGGTGGAAAACTCACCTCCGGCATCTACGCGGCCCGCACCCACAAGGTGCTGCCGGTGGAGAGCTGCCTTTTGCAGGATGAAGTGCTGGACAAGGTGATGCTGGCCGTCCGCGCCGCCGCCAACGCCTGCCGCTACCAGCCCTTCAACGAGGACAAAGGCACCGGCCTGCTCCGCCACTGCCTGCTCCGCCGGGGCGTCGCCACCGGTCAGGTGATGGTGGTGCTGGTCACGGCCCAGCCCATGCTGCCCGGCGCGAAGAACTTCGTGAAAGCCCTGCTGGCCGAGGCCGAAAAGCGGGGCGTCCCCGTCACCACCGTCGTACAGAACTACAATCCCCGCCGCACCAGCGTCGTTCTGGGCGAGGACGAAAAGGTCCTCTACGGCAAGGGCTTCATCCTCGACACCCTCTGCGGCAAGACCTACGCCCTCAGCCCCCGCAGCTTCTATCAGGTGAACCCCGTCCAGACCGCCGTGCTCTACGGGCTGGCCGTCGATGCCGCCCACCTCACCGGCAAAGAAGTCGTCCTCGACGCCTACTGCGGCATCGGCACCATCGGCCTGACGGCCTCTGACAAGGCCCGGCAGGTGGTGGGCGTGGAAGTGAACCGGGACGCCGTCCGGGACGCCATCGGCAACGCCAAGCACAACGGCGCAAAAAACGCCCGCTTCTTTGCCGCTGACGCCACCGCATGGATACGGGAAGCCGCCGACGCGGGCCAGAAGGCCGACGTCGTCTTCATGGACCCGCCCCGGGAGGGCTCGACGCCCGCCTTCATCGAGAGCGTGGCCCGCATGGCCCCCAAGCGCATCGTCTACGTCAGCTGCAACCCCGAGACGATGGCCCGCGACCTCGCGCTCCTGACCCAGAAAGGCTACCGCGCCGAGGGCTTCACGCCGGTGGATATGTTCCCTCACAGCGCACATTGCGAGGTGGTCGGGTCGCTGGTCCGTGTAAAATAAAAGAGGAAAAAGCTATGGCATCGTTTTCTGGCATCAAGAACATCCTGCTGGCCGAGCAGGCGGACAAAGAAGCTGCCCCCGCCCATGACCCAAACCTGAAAACAGCAAGGCCCCGGAGCGATATGCTCCGGGGCCTGCTGTCATTTTTTATGGAAAAAAATCATGCTTTCCGGGGCGCTGCGGTACTTATTTTTTGTCCACAGGCTCTGCCTCTGCAGTGACTACGATGATGCGCACCGTTTTCTGCTTTCCACCGAAATAGGTCGTAGTACTAAGTGCAGTGCCTATGTAGCGGATATCTCCGGGCTTTTTGCCTGTCAGCTTATCTGCATTCGCAGCTTTTTGGCTCAGGATCTTATCCATCACATTATAAGCCTGTCCGGCTGTTCCGATCTCATCGGCAAAAACTGCTCCCCACCAGACAAAGCGGCTTTCTTCATTTGCGCCGCCCTTATCGAGCTTAAGAATCTTCATGACTTTCTCAGAAGCTTTCCCACCCGTTGTGTGCCGATCCGACTCGGACAACGCAGCGATAGCTTTTGCCATCGCTTGTTCATCCGTCCGGGACTTAAAGGTATAGGTTGCAAGTGAACCCTTGGCCATGTCATTCAGAGCATCCGCAATGTTCTTGTCATTCACAGCGTTGCCGCCGCAGGCTGTGAGAAGGGTCAGGGCCATTGCACCGGTCAGCACAACGGCCAGCAGTTTTTTCAACATCTTCATCGGTTGGTTCCTCCATAAAGTAAACGGTGTTTTCCCTGCCTTGACAGGCAGCTGGCTTTGTTTCATTGTACCCCCCCCCCCTATATATTTGTCAAGGGGACGTTTATTTTTTGTAAACTGCCACAAATAATCAACCGCTGTTTTGAGTATGCTGCACAAACAAAGCCCCCGGCCGGGAGCATTCTGGGCTCCGAGGCCGGGGGCGGGAGGGCATGATCTTGCCGGTTCAGAGCCCGAACAGCGCCAGCAGGCGGACAAAAAAGCTGCCCCCGCCCATGGCCCAAACCCAAAAAACAGCAGGCCCCGGAGCGATATGCTCCGAGGCCTGCTGTCATTTTTTATGGAAAAAAATCATGCTTTCCGGGGCGCCGCGGCGCTTATTATTTAACCTCTGCGGTGACTACGATGAAGCGCACCTTTGTCTGCTTTCCGAGAATGGTCAGAGTACCAAGTGCAGTGCCTATGTGGCGGATGTCTGCGGGCTTTTTGTCTTTCAGGTTATCTGCATTCGCAGCGTCATTGCCCAGGAACTCATTCATCGCATGATAAGCCTGTCCGGTTGCTCCGATCTCATCGGCAACAACTGCTCCGCACCAAACAAAGCGGCTTGTTTTATTTGCGCCGCCCTCATCGAGCTTAAGAATCTTCATGACTGGCCCAGAAAATTTATTGTTCCTACCCCCCGTTATGTTCCAATCCTTCTCGGGCAACGCAGCGATAGCTTTTGCCATCGCTTGTTCATCCGTCCCGGGCTTAAAGGTATAATTCTCGTGCTTTCCGACTGCAACTGAACTCTTGACGATGTCATTCAGCGCATCCGCAATGTCCTTGTCCCTCACAGCGTTGCCGCCGCAGGCTGTGAGAAGGGTCAGGGCCATTGCACCGGTCAGCACAACGGCCAGCAGTTTTTTCAACATCTTCATCGGTTGGTTCCTCCATAAAGTAAACGGTGTTTTCCCTGCCTTGACAGGCAGCTGGCTTTGTTTCATTGTACCCCCCCCCCCTATATATTTGTCAAGGGGACGTTTATTTTTTGTAAACTGCCACAAATAATCAACCGCTGTTTTGAGTATGCTGCACAAACAAAGCCCCCGGTCGGGAGCGTTCTGGGCTCCGAGGCCGGGGGCGGGAGGGCATGATCTTGCCGGTTCAAAGCCCGAACAGCGCCAGCAGGCGGTGCCACAGGCGGAGGAAGAAGTTCCCCTCCGAAGCAGTGTCTGCCGCCGTCTCCACCGGAGCCGTTTCGGCGGGCGTCTCGGCGGTCTTGTAGAGGAACTTCACCCGGCTGGACGCACCCTCGGGTACACCGGCAAAGCTGGTGTAGTCGGCGAGGCGGCTGGTCATCTCTTCCACCACGGTCTGCAGGGCGTGGAGCTGGTCGGCGTCCAGCGCACCGGTGAGCCGAGAAATGCCCTCGTCGTTGAACTGCACGAGGCCGTCGCTGAGCTGGTCGGTGCCGTTCTGGAGCTGGAGCACACCGTCATACAGGGCGGATGCACCGCCGGCCAGCTGAGCGCTTCCGTCCTTGGCGGCGTGTGCGCCGTCAGCGGCCGCAGCCACGCCGTCGGCGTACTGGCCGACGCTGGACACGAAGAGCCGGATCTGGCCCAGATTCTCTTTCAGGGCGCGGACGCTGGCCATATCCTCGCTGTTGGCGGTCTGATAGACCAGCTCGTCGTGGATCTTCTGCTGGGCGTCGCTGTCGGTGAGCTTTTTCAGCCAGCCCATGATGAAATCGGGCGAGAAGCTCTGCATCAGGTGCAGGGCGGCCTCAAGGTCGTGGCCGGTCCTGGTGGCCGCGAGGTAGAGCGCGATGTCCAGCTGGCTGGCCTTGAACTGCGGAGCCTGCTCCCAGATGGTGCGCACCATCTTTCTGCGGCCTGCCGCCAGCGTCTTGTCGCCCAGCGAGAGGATGTCGTCAATGACGGCTTCATAGGTATCCCACGTCATGGGGGTGTCGATGAGGCCGTTCTCCATGAGGGTCTGGCTGGCGGAGTCCAGCACGCCGTCGGCCACCTGCTGTGCGCCGGAAGTCAGGGCGGCGTTGTTGGACGTCAGGGTGTCCAGCCCTTCCGTCAGCTGGCCGAGGCCGCTGTCCAGCCGGCTGGCCCCGTCCAGCAGAGCCAGCGAACCGGCGGCAAGCTGTGCCGCGCCCGCTTTCAGCCGCGACGCACCGTCCAGCAGCTGGTTCATGGCATCATTCAGCGCCGCGATGCCGTCGGTCAAATCGTTGAGGCTGTCGAGGTCGAAGACCTCATTTCCCTGCCCCAGTGCCTCGGCGCTCGCCGCGCAGGCCAGCAGGATCTGAGGTGCCGTCAGAGACTCCACGTCGGCCTCCACGGTCACGCTGTCCTGTAAGTATTCGGCCACGCCGTTCACCTGTTCGGGAAGCAGGCCGTCGAGGGACTCCTTCACGCCCGGCAGGGTGACGAAGGCCGCCACGCTGCTCTTGGCCGCACGTTCCAGCAGGCCATTCACGGCGTTGACGCTGCTGGCGTCATCGCCCAGCACGACGCCCACCGCCGTGACCAGCGGGGTGACGATGGTGCGCTCTTTGCCGTTCACGGTCACCTTGCCGGTCTCATGGTTGGTCAGGTCGATGGTGAGCACGAGGTGGCCGCTCCGGCCCAGAAGCTCGCTGAGCGGGGCGGTCCTGCCGTCCAGCGTGTAGGTCACTTTGGCAGAGATGGGCAGCTGACGGTCCGTCTCGCCCTTATAGTAAACATCGGTGTCGTCGGTGTTCCAGACGAGGGTATCGCCGTTCCGGGTGTACTCGGCGAAGCTCTCGGTGTTCACGATGTTTTTCAGGGTGGACCTGTCCTCCACACCGGCGAGGCCGTCGGCATTGTAAAGATGCTCGCTGACGGTGGTCTTGGTGACAGAGCCGTCCGCTGCCATGACGGCATACACCGTCTCATCCTTTGAGAAGGGGGCTTTGGTCGCCGCAAAGGCGGGCTGACAGAGGCTGACCGTCAGGGTCAGGGCAAGCGCCGCAGAGCCAGCGCGGCGCAGAAAATTCTGAGTTTTTCTCATAGCATTCACTCCTTTGCAGCGTTGGGGGCGTTGAGCCAGTGGTAGGTGGTGCGGCAGATGAGGCCGTCCAGCAGCATCAGGCCGGCGGGCAGCACCAGCAGGATGACCACCATACTGATGAGCGCACCCCGGGAGATGAGCGTACAGATGCTTTTCAGCAGCTCCACCTTGCTGATGGCCGCGACGCCGAAGGTGGCCGCGAAGAAGGTCAGGCCGCTTGTCAGGATGCTCTGGCTGCAGTGCTCGAGGGCCTGCTGTGCCGCCGCCTTGGGCGAGCGGAGGGCCAGCCGCTCTTCGCGGTAGCGGGTGGTCATGAGGATGGAGTAGTCCACCGTCGCGCCCAGCTGGATGGTGCCGATGACGATGCTGGCGATGAAGGGCAGCGAGTCGTCGATAAAGTACGGGATGCCCATGTTGATGGCGATGGCCGCTTCGATGCTGGCCACCAGCAGAATCGGCACCGACAGGCTGCGGAAGGACAGCGCGATGATGACCAGCACCGCCGCGACGGACCAGATATTGACATTTTTGAAGTCCTCGTCGGCGATCTCCACGAGGTCTTTCACCATGGCCCCCTCGCCGGTGACGAGGCCCTCGGGGTCTGCCTCCTTGACGAGGCGGACCAGCTCGTCCACCTGCGCGTTCATCGCGTCGCTGCCCGACTTATAACGGCCATTGGCAAGGATGAGCTTGTAACCGCCGTTCTGGACGATGTTCAGCAGCTCGTCGGGCAGAAGCTCCGTCTCAAAGCCCGGGCCGGTGATGGAGTCGAGGCTCACCACCTGGGTGATGCCGTCCACCTCCTTTATCTCATCACAGAGGGTAGACACCTGAGAGGCAGTCAGCTCCTCCCGGACGAGGATGAAGTGGCTGGTCATCATGCCGAAGTCCTCGCCCAGCTTGTTCGTACCCACGATGCCGGGCATATCCTGCGGAAGAGCGGCAAAAATGTTGTAGTAAATCTCGGTCTTGCTCTGGGCCAGCCCGAAGGGGATCATCAGCAGGACGAACACCACCACGACGGGCATCGGGTGTTCGGAGACAAAATGGCTCAGGCGGGTGAGCTTGGGTACAAGGGTGCGGTGGCGGTATCTTTCCACCCACTTATCGAAGAAGAGAATGAGCGAGGGCAGGATGACGATGGTGCAGATGACACCCAGCGCCACGCCCTTTGCCATGACGATGCCGAGGTCTGCGCCCAGCGTCAGCTGCATGGCGCAGAGGGCCAGAAAGCCCGCGATGGTCGTCAGGCTGGACGCCGTGATGGCGCTCATGGTCTTACAGATGGCGTTCCCCATGGCCTCTTCGCTTGAGGCACAGAGCTCCTTTTCCTCGCCGTAGCGGTGGAGCAGGAAGATGGAGAAGTCCATCGTCACGCCCAGCTGCAGGACCGCCGCCAGCGACGCGGTGATAAAGCAGACCTGCCCGAGGAAAATATTCGTGCCAAAGTTATAGACCAGCGGGAAGAGCAGCCCCAGCATGAACAAAAACGGCGTGAGCCAGCTTTCCAGCGAGAGGAACAGCACCAGCAGACAGCCGCCCACGGCGCAGAGCACATACCATGGCATCTCGCCCATGACCAGCTCTTTGGTGTCGCTCAGGATGACGCTGATGCCGCCGAAGAAGCAGTTCTTCCGGAGTATCTTCTTGATCTGGGCCACGGCCTGCATCGTCTCCTCGCTGACGCTGGAGCCGCCCAGCTGGACGATGAGGATGGTGGAGTCGTTCTTGCCGAACATAAACTGCTGGACATCCGCCGGCAGCATCTCCGTCGGCACCGCCGGGTCCAGCACGTCGCTGAGCCAGAAGGTGTTCAGCACGTCCGGCACCTCGTCGATCTCGGCCTTCATAGCCAGCAGCTCGTTGGTGGGCATCCCCTCCACGGTTATCATGTTGGTGGAGGCCAGATGGTAATCCGTTTCCAGCAGCAGCTGGCCCACGCGGGAGTCCAGCTCCTGAGGCAGGTAAGAAAGGATGTCGTAGTTGATGGGCGTGGCGATGGCTCCCACTGCCGCCGGGATGAGCAGCAGGACCGCCGCGATGAGGATGAGCCTGCGCATCTTCACGATGGCCCTCGCTAATTTTTTCATTCATTTCCTCCCATTTTATCGCTCCGAAGAAAAACAACTTTTCTCGTTTTTCCGACACACCTTATTATAGTACACTCACCCGGGGTGTCAAGAGACAGCTCTGCCGACGTTCTGCCTCTCCCTTTGGGAGAGGTGTCACCGGAGGTGACGGAGAGGGCAAGCCACAGAGGAAAGAATCTCTGCGCAGCGATAAGCTGTGTTTTTGTTAGAGCTCGATTATCACTGCGTCTTCCATTCTTTGTCAGCATCCTTGCCCTCTCAGGCGCTTCGCGCCAGCTCTCCCAAAGGGAGAGCCTTTGCAATACAAAAAGCGGGGCGCACAGGTGGTCAAGTCTGTGTGTCCCGCATTTTGTTCTTTTTTTGCACAGAGCGCCGTACCAGAGCGCCCCGCGCTGTGCGCAGGGAAAGCGGAGCAAACCATAAGCCGCTTTCTCTTTCCAATAGATAGGAGAATGGAATGGAGGAACCGAATCGCCTCAAAGAGAGTTGCAGGCATCCCTTTGCAGTGAATCGGAGAAGCTTCGGTTAGGTTTAACTAACCTCGCCGTGACAACAGGATACCATAGTTTGTCATGACTGTCAAGCCCGTTTTTCAAATTTTCAAAAATTTTTTCTCCGGCGGCCTCCATGAGCATTTTTCATAACAAAAACCGCCATCTCTTGTAGAAAATCCACAGGTTTCCTCTTGCTTTTTCTGAGAATCACTGTTATTATATTGTCAGACCGTTGCAGTCGGACTCGATTGCCTGTCTGCAGCGGCTCATAAACAGCGCAGGGGTTGCCATCCAAATACCTCTGCGCCCTGTACCACCCTGTCTTTCAGAAACCGCAATCGGCGGCTTTTTTAAGGCGGAACAGTTAGACCGCTCTAACCAATTATTGCAAAGCAGATTGGTCGGAGCGTCAGGAACGGAGCAAGGAGGTTCCAATGATCGATTTTGAACAGTGGGAAGGCTTTGAGGGCCGCATCTGGAAAGAGGAAGTCAACGTCCGCGACTTTATCCAGAAGAACTACACCCCTTATGACGGCGACGAGTCTTTCCTGGCTGGCCCCACCGAGGCCACCGATAAGCTCTGGGGCGCACTGCAGAAGCTGCAGAAGGCCGAGCGTGCCAAGGGCGGCGTGCTGGATATGGAGACCGAGGTCGTCAGCGGTCTGACCGCGTACGGCCCCGGCTACATCGACGAGAGCCTGAAAGAGCTTGAGCAGATCGTCGGCCTGCAGACCGACAAGCCCCTGAAGCGTGCATTCATGCCCTACGGCGGCATCAAGATGGCGGAGCAGGCCTGCACCACCTACGGCTACCAGCCCTCTGAAGAGCTGCACAAGATCTTCACCGACTACACCCGCACCCACAATCAGGCTGTCTTCGATGCCTATACCCCCGAGATGAAGACCGCCCGCCACACCCACATCATCACCGGCCTGCCCGACACCTATGGCCGCGGCCGTATCGTCGGCGACTACCGCCGTGTGGCACTGTACGGCATCGACGCCCTCATCAAGTTCAAGCAGGAAGACTTCGCCAACTGCGGCGACGGCACCATGACCGATGACGTCATCCGCCTGCGCGAGGAGATCGCACGCCAGATCAGCGCCCTCAAGGGCATGAAGAAGATGGCCGAGGCTTACGGCTGCGACATCTCTCAGCCCGCCAAGACCGCCAAGGAAGCCTGCCAGTGGCTGTACTTCGGCTATCTGGCCGCCATCAAGACCCAGAACGGCGCCGCTATGAGCGTGGGCCGCATCTCCACCTTCCTCGATATTTATATCCAGCGCGATCTGGACAAGGGAATCCTGACCGAGAGCGAGGCTCAGGAGCTCATCGACCACATGGTCATGAAGTTCCGCATGGTCAAGTTCGCCCGCATCCCCAGCTACAACCAGCTGTTCTCCGGCGACCCCGTCTGGGCAACGCTGGAAGTGGGCGGCATCGGCATGGACGGCCGCAGCATGGTCACCAAGAACTGCTACCGCTTCCTGCATACCCTCGAAAACATGGGCCCTGCACCGGAGCCGAACCTGACCGTTCTGTACTCCTCTGCTCTGCCTGAGAACTTCAAGAAGTACGCCGCCAAGGTGTCCATCAACACCAGCTCCGTCCAGTACGAGAACGACGACGTCATGAAGCCCGTCTGGGGCGACGATTACTCCATCTGCTGCTGCGTGTCTGCTACCCAGACCGGCAAGGAGATGCAGTTCTTCGGCGCACGCGCCAACCTGGCAAAGTGCCTGCTCTACGCCATCAACGGCGGTGTGGACGAGAAGAGCCACGAGCAGTGCGGCCCCAACTACGCCCCCATCACCGGCGAGTACCTGAACTACGACGAGGTGCTGCCCAAGTACGTCCAGATGCTGGACTGGCTGGCCGGCCTGTACGTCAACGTGCTGAACCTCATCCAGTATATGCACGACAAGTACTACTACGAAGAGGCTGAGATGGCCCTCATCGACACCGAAGTCCGCCGCACCTTCGCCACCGGCATCGCCGGCTTCTCCCACGTCATCGACTCCCTGAGCGCCATCAAGTACGCCAAGGTCAAAGCCGTGCGCGACGAGATGGGTCTTGCCACCGGCTTCGAGATCGAGGGCGACTTCCCGAAGTACGGCAACGACGATGACCGCGCCGACGAGATCGGCGTCTGGCTGCTGCGCACCTTCCTTGAGATGATCAAGAAGCGCCACACCTACCGCAACTCCGAGGCTACCACCTCCATCCTGACCATCACCTCCAACGTGGTCTACGGCAAGTACACCGGCGCCCTGCCCGATGGCCGTGCCGCCTTCACCCCGTTCGCACCCGGTGCCAACCCCAGCTACGGCGCAGAGCAGAACGGCCTGCTGGCCTCTCTGAACTCCGTGGCCAAGCTGCCCTACCACTGGGCTCTGGACGGCATCTCCAACACCCAGACCATCAACCCCGATGCTCTGGGCCACAGCGAGGGCGAGCGCGTTGAGAATCTGGTGCAGGTCATGGACGGCTACTTCGACCAGGGCGCACACCACCTGAACGTCAACGTCTTCGGCAAGGAGAAGCTCATCGACGCTATGGAGCACCCCGAGAAGGAGGAGTACGCAAACTTCACCATCCGTGTCTCCGGCTACGCCGTCAAATTCATCGACCTGACCCGCGAGCAGCAGATGGACGTCATCTCCCGTACCTGCCATGCAGCTCTGTAACCCCATCGGATACGTCCACTCGCTGGAGACCTTCGGCTCTGTGGACGGTCCCGGCGTCCGCTTCGTCGTCTTTTTGCAGGGGTGCGCCCTGCGGTGCAAATACTGCCACAACCCGGAGACATGGGCTGAGGGCGGCGAGGAATGGACGGTGGACAAGCTCTTCCAGCGGGCGTGGCGCTACCGCAACTACTGGGGCAAAAAGGGCGGCATCACGGTCAGCGGCGGCGAGCCGCTGCGCCAGATGGAGTTTCTGACGGCGTTCTTCGAGCTGGCACGCTCCAAGGGCGTGCATACGGCTCTGGACACCGCCGGTCAGCCCTTCCGCCCCGACGATGCGGCTTATCTGGCCGATTTTGACCGGCTGATGAAGTCCACCAGCCTCGTCATCCTTGATTTGAAGGAGATCGACCCGGAAAAGCACCGCAGGCTCACCGGCAGGGACAACGCGAACATCCTTGCGATGGCGCGCCACATCTCCGACCTCGGCGTGCCGCTCTGGATACGCCATGTCCTCGTCCCCGGCCTGACGGACGACGAAGACGGCCTGCGGAAGACCGCAGAGTTCCTCTCGTCCCTCAAGACGGTGCAGCGGGTGGAGGTACTGCCCTACCACACGCTGGGCCTCTTCAAGTGGCAGAAGCTCGGCATCCCTTATCCCCTGCCCGATGCTGTCCCGCCCACGGCGGAACAGGTCAAGCGGGCCGAGGAGCTGCTGGAGACCGCACGGTATACCAGCTGATATAATTCCAGCACGATAAACCCCCTGTACAGAAATGTACAGGGGGTTTTACGTTTCCGGCTCTTTCTATCAGAAGATAACGGCATCCTCAGCGGTAAAGCCGCCCAGAGAGTGTTCCTTCACCTGAATGCAAATATAGGTAATGCCCTCATCTGCGGCAGCAGAGAACTGACGCTTTGCTGCCGGAGCAACTTTCAGCCAGTCGCCAGCGGTCAGAGCGATCTCCTTCCCATCGATAACGGCTTTGCCCTTCCCTGCAATAATACCGTAGATCTCTTCATTGTTCCTGTGGGCGTGCACAAAAGGCACCCCTGCGCCCGCCGGGAGCTGGTTGATGCTGACCTCCGCACCCGTCAGGCCCAACTTTTCGTGAAGTTCCACTCTTGCCTCGCTGCCGATATTCGTTTTCGTATAGTTTTCCATCTCTTTTACCTCCAAAGGATATTGGCGCTCTCGCTCGCCTGTGTATAGTTTAAGCCGGAGCACACTCTAAAACAAGTACGCACCTTTTTATAACTGTACATATTAAAAAGAATATGTTATGATGTTCTCGGAGGTGTGATGCCATGAAAACAAAAGAAGAACTGCCCGCCTGCCCCGTGGCCACTGCAGTCTCCCTCATCGGCGGCAAGTGGAAGCTGCTGATCCTGCGCAATCTCAAGACCCGCCCATGGCGGTTCAACGAACTGCAAAGAGATCTGGAGGGAATCTCTCAGAAAGTTTTGACGGACAGCTTACGGCAGATGATCGACGACGGGCTCGCCTACCGACACGACTATCACGAAACGCCCCCTCGCGTGGAGTATGGCCTGACCAGCCTCGGCAGAGAGATGCTTCCCATCATTGATGCCCTTGCCGATTTCGGGAACTACTACAAATCCATCATCCAATGATTTTCCACAACAAAAAAGGCGTGACCGCAAGGTCACGCCTCTTTTACTTTTTGTAACTTAACCGCCCAGATATGCGCTGCGGACACGCTCGTTGGTCAGCAGCTCAGCACCGGTGCCATCCATGACCACGCGGCCCGTCTCGAGGACGTAGGCGCGGTCCGCCACAGAAAGGGCCATCTGTGCGTTCTGCTCGACCAGCAGGATGGTCATGCCCTCTTTGTGGATGTTCTGGATGATGTCGAAGATCTCCTGCACCAGCAGGGGCGACAGACCCATGGAGGGCTCGTCCAGCATCAGCATGGAGGCGTTGCTCATCAGAGCACGGCCCATGGCCAGCATCTGCTGCTCGCCGCCGGACATGGTGCCGGCCAGCTGCTTGCGGCGCTCCTTCAGGCGGGGGAACAGCTCAAAGACCTTCTCCTTGTTGGGAGCGATGGTGGAAGCAGGCTGGGTATAAGCGCCCATGTCCAGATTCTCTTCCACGGTCATGTGCAGGAAGACATGACGGCCTTCCGGCACCTGTGCCAGACCGGCCTCGACGATTTTATGAGCGCGGACGCCCTTGATGCTCTTGCCCTTGTAGAGGACGTCGCCGGTCTTCGGGTGGAGCAGACCGGAGATGGTCTTCAGGGTGGTGGATTTACCGGCACCGTTGGCACCGATAAGGGTGACGATCTCGCCCTCGTTCACCTCGAAGGAGACATCCTTGACTGCGTGGATGTTGCCATAAAAGACGTTGATGTTATCAACCTTCAGCAAAGTCTGTGCCATCGTTCAGCCCTCCTTCTTGCCCAGGTAGGCTTCGATGACCTGGGGATTGTTGCGGATCTCGTCCGGCGTACCCTTGGCGATGATGCGGCCAAAGTTCAGCACGGCGATGCCCTCGCAGATGCCCATGACAAGACTCATGTCATGCTCGATGAGGAGGACGGCAATGTTGAACTCGTCGCGGATGCGGCGGATGGTCTCCGTCAGCTCTGCGGTCTCGGAGGGATTCATGCCGGCGGCCGGCTCGTCCAGAAGCAGCAGCTTCGGGCTGGTAGCCAGCGCGCGCATGATCTCCAGACGGCGCTGTGCGCCGTAGGGCAGGCTGCCGGCCTGTGCATCGGCGAGGTCGGCCATGTGGAAGATGTCCAGCAGCTCGAAGGCACGTTCGGTGCAGCGCTTCTCTTCCTTCCAGTAGTTGGGCAGGCGGATGAGAGAGGAGCCCAGATTGTACTTCATGGACTCGTGGAGACCCACCTTGATGTTGTCGATGACGGACAGCTCCTTGAACAGGCGGATATTCTGGAACGTACGGGCCACGCCCATCCGGTTGACCTGATAGGTCTTTTTGCCGGCGGTGGGCATCCCATCGATGAGGATGGAGCCGCGGGTGGGCTGGTAGACGTTGGTCAGCAGGTTGAAGACGGTGGTCTTACCGGCGCCGTTAGGGCCGATGAGGCCGGTGATCTCGTTGCGGCCGATCATCAGGTTGAAGCCGTCCACGGCGGTCAGGCCGCCGAAGTCGATGCCCAGTTCACGGACGTCGAGGATGGGCTTTTTATCCTTGTCGCGGTCGGTCAGGAAGCCGCCGGAAGGGACGCTGTGTAACTTCGTCTGGAACTCACTCATGGTCTGCGCCCTCCTTGTCAGCATTCTTCTTGTGGAACAGCTCGCCGTTCATGACCTTTTCCACGATGCGGCTCATGGAGAAATCGTAGCTGCCCAGCAGTCCGCCCGGACGGAAGATCATCATCAGGATGAGCACCAGCGAGTAGATGACCATGCGGTAGCTGTCGAAGCTGCGGGTGGCCTCGGGCAGGATGGTCAGGACGGTAGCGGAGAGGATGGAGCCCAGCATGGAGCCCATGCCGCCCAGAACCACCATGACCAGGATCTCGATGGACTTCATGAAGCCGAAGGTGGAGGGGTTCAGAACGCCGATGTAGCAGGCGTACAGACCACCGGCCAGACCGGCAAAGGCAGCGGAGAAAGCGAAGGCCATGACCTTATAATACGTAGTCTGGATGCCGCAGCTCTCGGCAGCGATCTCGTTGTCGCGGATGGCGAGGACGGCACGGCCATGGCGGCTCTTCATCATGGCATGGATGAGGAAGCAGGTGATGACCACACAGAGGAAGACATTGGCGAAGTTGGAGTACTTGGGGATGTTCTTGAGGCCCTTGGAGCCGTAGAACAGGCTGTAGCCCAGCACATCGTCGATGTTGTTCAGGGTGATGCGGATGATCTCGCCGAAGCCCAGGGTCAGGATGGCCAGATAGTCACCGGTCAGACGGAGGGCCGGGACGCCGATGAGGACGCCGAACAGGCCGGCCATCACAGCGCCCAGCGCAAGGCCGATGGCAAAGGAAACGCCATCGGGCAGAGGGCTGTACTTGGTGAAGAGGGCGCAGGTGTAAGCACCCACGGCCATGAAACCGGCGTGGCCCAGCGGCAGCTGGCCCAGATAGCCGGTGGCCACGTTCAGGGACACGGCCAGGATGATGTTGATGCCCACGGTCATGAGCACCTTGTTCTGGTAAGTGGAGAGCATGCTGCCGGTCATGTAGGAAAGGGCCAGGAACAGCAGCACCACCAGCACGGCGTTCATGAGGTAGCGCACGGGCATTTTGAGCGTTTTGCGATTCTTGTTCATCTTCATGCCCTCCTTACACCTTTTCCTGCACCTTGCGGCCGAGGAAGCCCGTGGGCTTGAACAGCAGCACGATGATGAGGATGGCGAACGTGACAGCGTCCTTCCAGGCAGACAGGCCGATGGCGGAAACGAAGCACTCGCACAGGCCGATGACGATGCCGCCGACCATTGCGCCCGGGATGGAGCCGATGCCGCCCAGAACGGCGGCGACGAAGGCCTTCAGGCCCAGCATGGAGCCCATGGTGGGGGTAGCCTGCGGGTAGGAGCAGCAGTACAGCACCGAGCCGATGCCGGCCAGTGCAGAGCCGACCGCGAAGGTAAAGGAGATGGTGCTGTTGACGTTGATGCCCATCAGGCGGGCAGCGTCCATATCCTCAGAGACGGCGCGCATAGCCTTGCCAAGCTTGGTCTTCTGGACGAGGAAGGTCAGCACCAGCATGGACAGCACGGTGACCACCAGCGTGATGATGGAGGTCAGGCCCAGAGGCGCCTTGCCCAGATAGAAGGTCTTGTTGTCGTAGTAAGACGGGATGACCTTTGCGCCCGAGCCCATGACCAGCTCAGCCGTGTACTCGAGGAAGAACGACACGCCGATAGCCGTGATGAGCAGAGAGATACGGGGTGCGCTGCGCAGCGGGGTGTAGGCGATCTTTTCGATGACCACGCCCAGCAGCGTACAGGTGAGGATGGTGGCACAGACCGCCGTGACCGGGCCGAGGCCCAGCTGGTTCATGACGAACCAGGACATGTACGCGCCCACCATGATGACGTCGCCGTGGGCAAAGTTCAGCAGCAGGATGATGCCGTACACCATGCTGTAGCCCAGTGCGATCAGTGCATAGATGCTGCCAAGGGACAGGCCATTGATCAGCTGGCTGAAAAACACTGTCATGGATGGATACTTCCTTTCTTTCCGGCGCTGTTGCACGCCTTATGTGGGGATACACTTTTTTTCCAAAAAAGCGGAGAGCACCGGGGCAATACTGTTCCGGCGTTCTCCGCAGTCGGGTCAATTTGCGATCATTCGGATCTCAGCGGCGCTTCCATCACCGGTCGATGGAAGAAAGCTGGGATCAGAACATTTCCTTCAGTACCGGCTTGCCGTCCACATAGGTCAGGATAGCGGTCTGCTTGACGGGGTCGTGATGCTCGTCGAAGGTGAAGGTGCCGGTGATGCCGTCGATGGTGCCGGAAGCAATGGCATCGATGACAGCCTGCTTGTAATCGTCGGTGCCAGCCTCGAGACCGGCATCCTCAGCAGCCTGCAGGCCGTAGACGACGGTCTTTGCTGCATCGTAGCCCAGAGGAGCGAAGCCGTTGGGGTACTCCTGACCGTACTCTGCCTTGTAGGCATCCTCAAACTCGGGGTTGGAGCCCTTTGCGTAGTTGGCACAGAAGTAAGTGTCCTTCAGCTGATCGTTGGTGGCATAGCCCTCCAGACCATCCCAGCCGTCGCCGCCCAGGAACGGAACGGTCAGGCCGACGCTCTCGGCCTGAGACAGGATCTGGCCCACTTCCTCGTAGTAGTTGGGGCAGAAGACGGTCTCAGGGTCCTTGCCGAGGATGGTGGTCAGCTGAGTCTTGAAGTCCACGTCGCCCTCAGAGTAGCTCTCCTGATCGACGATGGTGCCGCCCAGAGACTCGAACTCGTTGACGAAGTTCTCTGCCAGACCCTCGTTGTAGTCAGCACCCTTCTTGAAGATGACGGCTGCCTTGGTGTAGCCCAGCTTCTGGTATGCGTAGTCAGCCATCTTGATGCCCTGGAACGGGTCGGTGAAGGTGGCGCGGAAGACGTTTGCGTTCACGGTGTCGGTCTCGGCATCGTAGGTGACAGCCTCAGCGGTAGCGGAAGCGGTGACCATGGGCATATTGTAGTCTGCGCTCTCAGCAGCGACTGCCAGAGTCGGGGTGGTGGTAACGTCGCCGATCAGAGCGGTCATCCCCTCGTCCACCATCTTGGTGAAGCAGTTGACAGCCTGCGTAGCGTCGCCCTGCTCGTCCTCGGTGAGGATCTCGATCTGCTTGCCGTTGATGCCGCCGTTGGCGTTGACCTGCTTCAGGTACAGGGTAGCACCGTTGACAACAGCCTGACCGTAAACGGAGACGTTGCCGCTCAGGGGACCCATAACGCCGACCTTGATGGTGTCGCCGGAAGCAGCTGCCGCGGTAGAACCGGCAGCAGAAGCAGTGGAAGCTGCGGTGCTGGAAGAGCCGCCGCAGGCAGTCAGAACACCGGCAGCCGCCACGACACCGGCAGCAGCCAGAAAGTTACGACGAGAGATCATGTTTTTCATAAGTCTATATCCTCCTGATATTTGGAAGCGTTCGTGTTATTTGCAGCCCTCGCGCATGGCCCATGAGCCAGTGTCCCGAAAAGCTGTTAAGGAAGCAGCGCTCCCTTCCCTCAAAGCAGCTCTGCTTCCTTGCGTCTTATTATAAGCACTTCGGTGCAAGTCCGCAATTCACAAATCGTCCATAGTTTTGGAGGAGTTTCGGGCAAAACTCGCTATTTTTCACAAAATCAAGCGTCACTTTTTGGTTACTTTTTCAAATTGTTCACCTGAGAAAAACAGAACATGAAAGCAATTCACAAGTAACAAAAAGATTGCACAACTTTCCTCTCCTGAAGTTTGCTCCAGCTAACATTCATGCATCCTCTTGCATCTCGGGGCGAATCATGGTAGGATAATGTCGGTTAGTTAGTATATACTATCCAAATGAGAAGAGCGCATCCATTCCTATTATATATGGAGGTACAAATCATGAACTATCTTGAGATCGTAGACGTTCAGGGCCGTGAGATCCTGGACTCCCGCGGCAACCCCACTGTTGAGGCTGAGATCACCCTCGCCGACGGCACCGTGGCCCGGGGCTGTGCACCGTCCGGCGCATCCACCGGCGAGTTCGAAGCGCTGGAGCTGCGCGACGGCGACAAGGGCCGCTATCTGGGCAAGGGCGTCACCAAGGCCGTAGAGAACATCAACACCGTCATCGCTGATGCCGTCATCGGCATGGATGCTTCCGACATCTACGCCATCGACAAGGCTATGATCGACGCCGACGGCACCAAGGACAAGTCCAAGCTGGGCGCAAACGCCATTCTGGCCGTTTCCATCGCTGCCTGCCGCGCTGCTGCCACTTCGCTGGATATGCCCCTCTACCGCTTCCTCGGCGGCGTGAACGGCAACCGCCTGCCCGTCCCCATGATGAACATCCTGAACGGCGGCGCACACGCCACCAACACCGTGGACACCCAGGAGTTCATGATCATGCCCGTGGGCGCACCTTCCTTTAAGGAGGGCCTGCGCTGGTGCGCTGAGGTCTTCCACGCGCTGGCTTCCATCCTGAAGGCAAAGGGTCTGGCTACCTCCGTGGGCGACGAGGGCGGCTTCGCTCCCAACCTGTCCAGCGACGAGGAGACCATCGAGACCATTCTGGCCGCCATCGAGAAGGCCGGTTATCTTCCCGGCAGGGACTTCATGCTGGCCATGGACGCTGCCTCCTCCGAGTGGAAGAGCCCCAAGGGCAAGGGCTTCTACAAGCTGCCCAAGGCCGGCACCGAGTTCACCTCCAGTGAGCTCATCGCACACTGGAAGAAGCTGGTGGAAAAGTACCCCATCATCTCCATCGAGGACGGTCTGGACGAAGAGGACTGGGAAGGCTGGCAGGAGATGACCCGCGAGCTGGGCGGCAAGGTCCAGCTGGTGGGCGACGACCTGTTCGTCACCAACACCGAGCGTCTGGCCAAGGGCATCCAGCTGGGTGCCGGCAACGCCATCCTCATCAAGCTGAACCAGATCGGCTCCGTATCTGAGACTCTGGAAGCCATCAAGATGGCTCACAAGGCCGGCTATACCGCCATCAGCTCTCACCGCTCCGGCGAGACCGAGGACACCACCATCGCCGACCTGGCCGTGGCTCTGAACACCTGCCAGATCAAGACCGGCGCCCCCAGCCGCACCGAGCGTGTGGCAAAGTACAACCAGCTGCTGCGCATCGAGGAGCAGCTGGGCGGCAGCGCCGTCTACCCCGGCATGGCCGCCTTCAACGTGAAGCGTTAACTTAGACTCTGCGACAGGAGCGCCAGTCCCGGCTTTGCCGGAGCTGGCGCTCTTTTTTGTCATTTCCATGTCAATTTGTCTAAAGTATACAAGAAAAAACATCAAAACTCAGCAAATCGACTATTGCCAATTCGCAACTGATATATTAGAATATAAGTGAGAGAGCGAGGCACTCCTGCCGCGCATAAACGCAAAGCAATGTTAACGGAGGACATCCACTATGCCTATGAAAATGGGTTGGCGCTGGTATGGCGAGGGCAACGACCCTGTCACCCTCAGCGACATCAAGCAGATCCCCGGCGTGACCAGCATCGTCTGGGCGCTGCACAACAAGATGCCCGGCGAGATCTGGGAGATCGACGAGATCCAGAAGGTCGCAGACCAGATCCACGCTTACGGCTTCGACATGGACGTTGTCGAGTCTGTCAACGTCCACGACGACATCAAGATCGGCCTGCCCACCCGCGATCAGTACATCGAGAACTACAAACAGTGCATCCGCAACCTGTCCAAGTTCGGTGTCAAGGTCATCTGCTACAACTTCATGCCCATCTTCGACTGGACCCGCACCGACCTGTTCCACCCCGTCGGCGACGGCTCCACCGCACTGTTCTATGAGAAGGACAAGATCAAGGGCGATTACAAGGCTATGGCTGAGTACATCATGTCCTTCACTGAGAAGTATAACATGACCTTCCCCGGCTGGGAGCCGGAGCGCATGGCAAAGCTGGACGAGCTGTTCAAGGCTTATGCCCCTGTGACCAAGGAAAAGCTGTGGGAAAACCTGAAGTACTTCCTGGAAGCACTGATGCCCACCTGCCATGAGTGCGGCATCAAAATGGCTATCCATCAGGATGATCCTCCTTGGGATATCTTCGGCCTGCCCCGTCTGCTGGTGGATGCCCAGAGCATCGACCGCTTCCTGAGCATGGTGGACGACGAGTACAACTGCCTGACCCTCTGCTCCGGCAGCCTGAACGCCAACCCCAACAACAACGTGGCTGAGATCGTCCGCAAGCACTGCGACCGCATCGCATTCGCACACATCCGCAACATCCATCACTTCCCCAACGGCGATTTCTCCGAGGCTGCCCACCGCGACTGCTGCGGCGAGACCGGCATCATCGAGATCCTGCGCGCCTACCATGACTGCGGCTTCGAGGGCTACATCCGCCCCGACCATGGCCGTCAGCTGTGGGAGGAAGGCCCCGGCAGCTGCCGCCCCGGCTACGGCAAGTATGACCGTGCGCTGGGCATCCAGTATATGCTGGGCGTCTGGGACCTGCTGGACCGTCTGGACGAAGAGAAGAAGAAGGGCTGATATATCATGAAGCTGACTGATATCAAGAACGGCAATCTGTCCGCCGAGTGGGCAGAAAAGGGCTACAAGCTGCCCAAGTTCGACGTTGAGGCCGTCAAGGCCAAGACCCACGCAGAACCCACCTGGGTCCACTTCGGTGCCGGCAACATCTTCCGCGCATTCCCGGCTGCCATCCTGAACGACGCCCTGAACAGCGGCAAGTATGACCGCGGCGTCATCGTGGCCGAGAGCTTCGACTACGAGATCATCGACAAGGCTTATCGGCCCTACGACAACCTGAGCCTGCTGGTCTGCCTGAAGTCCACCGGCGACATCGAGAAGAAGGTCATCGCCTCCGTCACCGAGAGCCTGAAGGCTGACTACTCCTTCGGCGCTGACTGGGCGCGTCTGGTCGAGATCTTCCAGGCACCCAGCCTGCAGATGATCTCCTTCACCATCACCGAGAAGGGCTACGGCGTCGCTCCTGCTGACCTCGAGCGCGGCCTGACCCCTGTTCTGGCCATGGGCAAGGTCACTGCCCTGCTGTACGAGCGCTTCAAGGCCGGCAAGCTGCCCCTGACCGTCCAGAGCATGGACAACTGCTCTCACAACGGCGATAAGGTCAAGGCCGCAGTCTTTGCCTACGCCTCCAAGTGGGTCGAGCAGGGTCTGGTCCCCGCCGAGTTCCTGGCCTACGTCAAGGACGAGACCAAAATCACCTTCCCCTGGAGCATGATCGACAAGATCACTCCCCGCCCGGATGCCAAGGTCCAGAAGATGCTGGCTGACGACGGTTTTGAGGACAACTACACCATCGTCACCGAGAAGCACACCTTCACCGCTCCCTTCGTCAACGCCGAGGAGACCCAGTACCTCTGCATCGAGGACCACTACACCAATGGCCGTCCTCCGCTGGAGCTGGGCGGTGTCCTCTACTGCGACCGCGAGACCGTCGATAAGATCGAGAAGATGAAGGTCTGCACCTGCCTCAACCCCCTGCACACCGCCATGTCCATCTACGGCTGCATGCTGGGCTACACCCTCATCTCCGCTGAGATGGCCGATGAGGACCTGCGCAGCTTCATCCAGAAGATCGGCTACATCGAGGCGATGCCCGTCGTCGTTGACCCCGGCGTTCTGAACCCCTACGAGTTCATCGGCGCTGTCATCAACCGCCGTCTGCCCAACCCCTTCATGCCCGACGCTCCCCAGCGTATCGCCACCGATACCTCCCAGAAGCTGGCGATCCGCTTCGGCGAGACCATCAAGGCTTACGAGGCCCGCGGTCTGGACAAGTCCAACCTCGTCCTCATCCCGCTGGTGCTGGCAGGCTATGCCCGCTACCTGAAGGGCATCGACGACAACGGCCAGCCCTTCGAGATCTCTCCCGATCCGCTTCTGGCTGAGCTGCAGGCCATCGTCAACCCCTTGGAGGTCAAGGAAGGCGAGCAGGACTTCTCCTGCCTGAAGGCTCTGTACAGCCGCACCGACGTCTTCGGCGTGGACCTGTACGCCGTGGGTCTGGGCGAGCAGATCGAGTCCATGGCCAAGGAGCTGTTCGCAGGCCCCGGCGCTGTCCGCGCTACCCTGCACAAGTACGTCAAGGCCCGCTGATCTAAGCGTCCCCTGACTTCATAAGCCATTTCCGCACCCATGCTGCGTTTTGCTTTGCCGCAGCATGGGTTTTTATGATGTCTTTTTTCCGGCACAGGAAAAGCCGCCGGGCCTTGCGGCCTGACGGCTTTTCTTATGATAGGAGGATCAAAAATGATCGTAGACTATCTTATTCAGTTCAGGATGGTCTGCTCGGTCTCGACGTCGAACAGGTGGACCTTGTGGGGATCGAAGGCAAGGCGGACGGTGTCTCCGTTGCGGGCCTTGGAGGTGGGAGCGACGCGGGCGGTCATCTTGTTGCCCTTGTACTCCAGGTACAGGTAGATCTCAGCGCCCATCATCTCAGAGACATCGACCTGAGCATCCAGCTGGCAGTCGGTGTGCTTTGCCATGAACTCGGGCTCATCGTCGATGTCCTCGGGACGGATGCCCATCTTGACCTTCTTGCCGACGTAGGAATCCAGCTTGCCGTCAGCGGTCTTCTCCTTGGGCAGGGGGATGAGGTCGCCGCCCAGATCGACGCTGTACTGGTCGCCCTTCTTGACGATGGTGCCGTCCAGGAAGTTCATCTGGGGGCTGCCGATGAAGCCTGCGACGAACATGTTGCAGGGCATATCGTACAGGTTCTGCGGGGTATCGACCTGCTGGACGATGCCGTCCTTCATGACAACGATGCGGTCGCCCATGGTCATAGCCTCGGTCTGGTCGTGGGTAACGTAGATGAAGGTGGTAGCCAGCTTCTTGTGCAGCTTGATGATCTCGGTGCGCATGGAGGTACGCAGCTTAGCGTCCAGGTTGGACAGAGGCTCGTCCAGCAGGAAGACTGCCGGGTTACGGACCATTGCACGGCCCAGAGCGACACGCTGGCGCTGACCACCGGACAGAGCCTTGGGCTTGCGGTCCAGCAGGTGCTCGATCTCCAGGATCTTAGCAGCCTCGTGGACGCGGCGGTCGATCTCGTCCTTCGGGGTCTTGCGCAGTTCCAGACCGAAAGCGATGTTCTTGTAGACGGTCATGTGGGGGTACAGAGCGTAGCTCTGGAAGACCATGGCGATGTCGCGGTCCTTCGGGGGAACGTCGTTGATGAGGCGGCCGCCGATGTACATCTCGCCCTTGGAGATCTCCTCCAGACCGGCGATCATGCGCAGGGTGGTGGACTTACCGCAGCCAGAGGGGCCGACGAAGATGATGAATTCCTTGTCCTGGATCTCCAGGTTGAAATCGGTGACGGAAGGAGCCGTAGCACCGGGGTAGATCTTGTAGATATGCTGGCAGCTGATAGAAGCCATAAAGCTTTTTCCTCCATTGATGTTGTTGCACTCAAAGGCTCCGCTTGACGATGAGCCGTTTCATTGCTATTATAATAGCAGATTATTTTGTGTTATAAAATAGCATTTTATTGATTTGAGGTGTCAGATATTGATTTACTCTCCCAGCACGACTGCCGCCCTCGGCATCGTGGAGGATGCCCAGCCGGAAGAGCCCCTCACCCTGCGGGGCGAAGGGCTCTGGGTCTGCCTCATTTCCAGCGGAAAATGTGTCGTCTCGCTGTCCGATCTCGAACTGATGCCGGCAGGCTCTGCCCTGTTGCTGCCGCCCCAGAATGCCGCAGCGGGCCATCTCGTGCTGAGCCGGGGGCCGCTGACCCTCGCGCCGGAAAACGAGTGCCATCTGCTCTGCGTCCAGCTCACCGGGCAGGCAGCGGAACAGTTCCTCGCAGGGCTTTCCGAGATGCCCTTCCTCGCCCGGGGCGAGACCTGCCCGGCGGCGGCAGAGCTGATGGGGCGCCTCGCCGAAGAGCGGGACGCCTCCGAGCGGGTGCGCAGTCAGCTGGCCTTCGCGCTGCTGTGCGAGCTCTCAGACGCCGACAGCGCCGCCCCTGCCCTGCCCCCGCTGGTGGCCGCCGCCATCGAGGACATCCGCAGGAACTACGCCGGGCTCTACGGCGTGGAAGAGCTGAGCGAGCGGCTGGGCGTCTCCAAGAGCCACCTCGTCCGGGCCTTTACGGCGGCGCTGGGCGTCTCGCCGGGGCGGTATCTCACCAGCGTCCGCATAGAAGCCGCCATGCGTCTGCTGCTCCACCGGGAGTACACGCTGGATGTCATCGCCAGCCTCTGCGGCTTCTCGGGGGCCAACTACCTCTGCCGCGTCTTCAAAAAAACGACCGGCCGATCTCCCACGCAGTGGCGGGCGATGGCCGGTCGGAGCGCACTGCCCGAGCTTTCGCCCGAGCAGCAGCGGTTGGAACAGGAATTGTTTATTTAATCGGTTCGCTTTTTCCGCTTCAGCAGGAAGAGGGTCAGGCAGGCCGTGATGGCCTCAGAGGCCGGGAACGCGGCCCAGACGCCGTTCATCCCGAAGAGGGCGCTCAGCACCAGAGAGCAGGCCACGATGGCCACGATGCCGCGGGAAAGCGACGTCGCAGAAGCCTCTGCGGGGCGGTCCACCGCGCCCAGATAGCCGGCGGCCACGATATTGAGGCCCGCGAAGAAATAGCCGAGGAAGTAGATGCGCACCCCGCTGAAGGCATACTGCGCCATGAGGGCCGAGTTCTCACTGTTGAAGACCGCGACGATCGGCCCGGTGAACCCGAACAGAACTGCATACAGTGCCGCCGCCAGCGCAAGCGCTGTTCCGCTGCCCAGCAGCAGGAGCTTGCGGGCACCGGCGGCATCGTTTTTGCCGTAGCACCTGCTGACCAGCGGCTGTGCGCCCTGGGCCACGCCGTTGAAGATAGCCGTCGCCACCAGCGCGTAGTTCGCCACGACGCCGTAAGCCGCCACGGCCACATTGCCCGCCAGACGCAGGAGCAGCAGGTTGAAGACGGTGGTGGTCACGCCGGAGGACATCTCTCCCACGAAGCCCGAGACGCCCAGCTGGCAGCTCTGGGCCAGCAGTTTCGGCGAGGGCAGCTGCCGCACAAGGCGGACGGTGCTGCTCTTTTTGAAGAAGTGGCGGCTGCAGAGCGCAATGCTCAACACCGGCGAGACCGCCGTCGCCAGCGCCGCGCCGGGCAGGCCGAGGCCCATGGGGAACATGAAGATGTAATCGAACACCACGTTGAAGAGGCTTCCGCCGAGGGTCGCCACCATGGCCAGCGAGGGATCGCCGTCGTTCCGGACAAAGGCCGCGACGATGTAGTTGCACATGAAGAAGGGCGTGAACAGCAGGAAGATGCGGGCGTACCCCACGCCCAGTGCAACGATCTCCGCGTCGCCGCCCATGAACCGCAGCAGCACCTCGGGGCAGAAGATGCCCGCCAGCATGAAGGGCAGGGCGAACACCATCGCCCAGAGCAGGGCGTTGGAGAAATAGCGCTCCGACCGCTCGTCGCCCTGCGCCCGGAGGATGGCGTAGCGGGTGGCCGCGCCGAGGCCCAGCATGGAGCCGATGGCGAAGATGAAGTTGTAGATGGGCAGACAGAGGTTCAGCAGAGCCACACCGCTGGTGCCTGCCGCCTGCGAGATGAAATAGGTATCGGCCAGGATGTAGCAGGACGTACCCAGCAGGCCGAAGATGTTCTGGCTGACGTATTTAAAATACTGTTTGGTAAGGCTCATGTTCTCCTCCTTTTATCATTCAAATTTCAGATATACTGCCATATTGCGTCAGTTTATCACAATCCGACCGAAGCTGTCAAGCTCTCCATTTGCACAAACGCCCGGATGGGTGTATACTGTAGTTTGTTTTTGAAAACAGGCAGAAGGGAGGGTGCATCATGCCGGGCAAGACTTTATACTGTCTGGGCGAAGCGTGGCTGGAATTGAACAGCACCGCGCCGCTGGCGTCGGCAGAGACGTTTTCTCCCCGCACGGGCGGAAGCGCCGCCTCGCTGGCGCTGGCTTATGCCGCACAGGGCGGCAGAGCCTCTCTTTTAACGCAGCTTGGCGAGGATGCTTTCGGACACCGCATCGCGGACGCTTTATCTGCTGCCGGTGCGGACATCAGCCGGGTCTGCTTCACCTCCCGCGCCCCCACGCCGCTGCTGTTCGACGGCGGCGGCGAACAGCTGGGCTGCCGCACCCGTTCTTCGGAGCTGCTCTATGCACCCGAACAGCTGGGCGCTGACTGGGCCGCAGATGCTGAAATGCTGGCCTTTTCCAGCGCCTGCCTCGTGGACAGCCCCTGCCGCTACACCCATCTTGCCGCGCTGGACACCTCCCGCACCGCCGGTGTGCCGGTCTGCTTTGTCCCCTCTCTCCGCCCCGCCCTCTGGCCCGGCGAGAAGACCCTGCGGGACACGGTGATGCAGTTTCTCCCCTTCGCGGACATCCTCGTCCTCACCGCCGACGAGATGGAGCTTCTGCTGGACACCCGGGAGTATCAGGTCGGACTGTTTGCCCTGCTGCGGGGGCATACCCAGCTGGTGGTGCTCCAAACGGAAGAGGGCGTCCACGCCTTTACCCGGGCAGTACACGCATTCCTGCCCGGGCTCTCCGCCCCGCCCGAAGAGCTGGCCGCACGGCTGCTGTATCAAATCTCTCAGCGGGAGCTGACCCTGAAAAAGCTCATGAAATGCAGTGCTCCGGCACTTCAGACGATCCTATAACGCCGGAAAGCCCCCGCCTTTGCAGGCGGGGGCTTTCCGTTTATTCTGTCATCCGGAGGAGGATGAGCCGATCAGCTTATCAGTGGATGAACACCGGGCCAAGCGGGTTGGTGATGGGGCTGACGTAGCCGCCCAGCAGCTTCGGGATAGCGAGGCTGATGTCAGGCACATAGGTCAGCAGCAGCAGAGCGATGAACATGCACAGATAGAACGGCAGGGTAGCCTTGACGACCTTCTCCATGGGGCGCTTCGCAACGGCAGAGCCGATGAACAGGACAGCGCCGACAGGGGGAGTCAGCAGGCCGATGCCGCAGTTCAGGACCATGATGATACCGAACTGGATGGGGTCGATGCCGATGGAGGTGGCGATGGGCAGCAGGATGGGGGTAGCGATCAGGATGATGGGAGCCATATCCATGATGCAGCCCAGAACCAGGATGATGAGGTCGATGAGCAGTGCGATGATGTAGGGGTTGCTGGTGACGCTGGTGATGGCGTTTGCGGCCAGATCAGGCACGTGCAGCATGGTCAGGCAGTTGCCGAACACTGCAGAGGTGGCGATCAGGATGAGGACGATGGACAGAGTGTTGACGCACTCGTCCAGAGCGTGCCAGACGCCCTTCCAGTCAAGGCCCTTGTAGACAAAGACGGAGACCAGCAGAGAGTAGATAACGGCGATGGCAGCGGACTCGGTAGCGGTGAACACACCGCCGACAACGCCGAACACGACGATGACGACTGCGGCCAGAGCCCAGATGGAGGTACCCAGCTGCTTGATGAAGCCTCTGATGGTGAAGGGAGAGCCCTTGGGGTAATTTTCTTTCACAGAGATGATGTAGGAGCCGATCATCAGGACGATGGCCAGCAGAGCGCCGGGCAGGTAGCCGGCCAGGAAGAGGCTGCCCACGGAGATGCCGCCGGCGGTGGTGGCGTAGATGACCATGTTATGGCTCGGGGGGACCAGCAGGCCCTCGCAGGAGGAGGTGATGGTAACGGCCGTGGAGAAATCGGCGTCGTAGCCCTGATCGACCATCATGGGGATCATGATGGAGCCGATGGAGGCGGTATCTGCGGAAGCAGAACCGGAAATGCCGCCGAAGAAGTAGGAAGCAACGATGTTGACCATTGCCATGCCGCCGCGCATCCAGCCGACGCAGGCGTCAGCCAGAGCGATCAGCTTTTCGGAGATGCCGCCGCTGCCCATGAGGACGCCCATGGTGATGAAGAACGGGACGGCCATCAGGCTGAAGGACGAGATGCCCTTGACCATCAGGCGGCAGACATCGGACAGTGCATGACCTTGCACCATCAGGCAGAGCACGCTGGACAGGCCAACGGCGTATGCGATGGGGAAACGCAGGAAGATCATGACGAAGAAGCTGACAAGAAGGACAACGATCGCCAGTGTCTGGACTGTCATATTAGTTCTCCTCCTTTACAAAAAAGCTCTTGATGTGATTGTACAGCGCCTCGATCTCGAAGATGATCATGGCGACACCGGCCAGAGGCACAGGGAAGTACATCCAGAAACGGCTCAGCCAGGGCATCGAGACATAGAAGCCGCGGCCGCCCAGGGTGGTGGCGTAGTTCCAGCCCACCACCATCATGATGATGCCGAGGATGCAGACCGCCAGATCGGCGAGGATGTCCAGCACCTTGACGGCGATCTTGGGCAGGTAGACGTCAAATGCAGTCATGCGGATGTGTGCGCCGCGGCGGATGGCCAGAGCGGCACTCAGCACGGCCATATAGCTCATGCAGGTCAGGACGACCTCTTCGGTCCATGCGGGGTCCGGGATGAACGGGACGTAACGACCAATGACCGACATGGTGGTGATGAGAATATCTGCGATCAGCAGCAGCTTGCAGATAAACAGGACCACTTTGTAGGTGACGTCGTACGCCGGCTTGATCTTATCCAGAGTGGTAAAGATTTTCGGCATAGGATCTCCTCCATACTCTTATAAAAAGCCCGGCGGGTCTGCGGGCGTATCCCGTAGTCCCCCGCCGGGCTATGTACTACTTCAGGATAAAGGCGCTTTTATCAGGCCTTCATATCCAGCAACTGCTGATACAGCTCAGCCTGATCAGAGGTGTTCTCGCTGATGACCTTAGCGCAAGCCTCCTGCCAGGGAGTCTTATCGGGGACATCGACGACGTTGCAGCCGGAGGACTTCAGCTCGTCGAGGACCTTGTTCTCAGCGGTCTCGGACAGGTCAGCGTTGAAGGCCTGCGTATCCGCAGCAGCCTCCATGACGGCAGCCTGCTGGTTCTCGGTCAGCTTGTTCCAGGCGTTGTCGGTGATGACAGCCTGCACAGCGCCCAGAGTATGGCCGTCGAGGATCAGGTTGTTAGCGACCTCGGGGAAGGCGTTGGACTTGTAGTTTGCGATGGGCTGCTCAGCGCCATCGACAACGCCGGTCTGCAGTGCGCTGTACAGCTCGCCGAAGGAGACGACGGTGGGGTTAGCGCCCAGACCCTCGACCATGCCGTTCATGACGGGGTCGTTGGACACGCGCAGCTTCAGGCCCTTGAAATCAGCGATGCCGGAAACGGGCTTGACCGTGAAGAAGTGACGGAAGCCTTCCTCGCCGTAGAAGATACCACGAACGGGCAGGCCCAGCTCCTGGGGCTCGTTCAGGAACTCAGGTGCCAGCTCGCTGTTGGCGAAGTTCCAGAAGTGTGCGCGGTTCTCGAAGGTGAAGGGGATGGACAGCAGCTTGGACTTGTTGCAGCCGTAGCTGGTCAGTGCGAAAGCGGAGATACGGCTGATGTCGATGGAGGTGGAGCCGCCGAGGATAGCGTCCAGAACGTCGTTCTCAGAGCCCAGAACGCCGGAAGCCTGCACATCGACGACGACGGAGCCGCCGGTCAGCTCCTCGACCTTCTCCTTGAAGTGAGAACCGGTCTGGCCGACGATGGTATCCAGCGGGTTGACCTCGGCGTAGACCAGAGTCACCTTCGGGTCGGAAGCAGCAGCTGCGGCATCACCGGCGGGAGCGGCGGAAGCTGCAGCAGAGGAAGCGGTAGAGGCAGCAGTGCTGTTGCCGGAGCCACCGCAGGCGGTCAGTGCCAGAGCAGCGGCGGAAACACCGGCTGCTGCCAGAAAGCTGCGACGAGAAATCTTCTTCATGATAAAATCCTCCTTAAATTTTCCTCATTCAGGGCGGTGCGCTCTGCACGGGTCGCACACCGTCCGTTCATTTACTGTACACACTTTAGCAAAAATTTTTAGTCAGAACAAGGGCTTATGAAAAATGTCCTGTTTTTCAAAAAAATGTGAGAAGCACTTTTGTGCATTCCTTACAAGCCACTGTGCAGTTTGTTCAGCACACTGCCCAACAAGATGAATACAATGTAATATCTCTTGCGCTTTTTCAGGCTTCTCGAATGCGCTGGATGAGGCGGTTCTGCTCCTCAAAAGCCGCGTACACAGGCTCGACTGCCGCCCGGAAGCGGGCTTTCTCGGCGGCGGAGAGGGTCGTCACCTCCACGCCCCATTCCCTCATATGCTTCTCGGCGCTGGCCTCCCGCTCCGCCCAGAGGCGGCGTTCGGTCAGAGCGCTCTCCTTTCCGCAGGCGCGGATGATGTCCGGGAAGCGTTCGTCCAGCTCTGCCAGTTTTTCCATCGCGGCCTCGCTGGCCAGCTGCAGCTCCGGCACACGGGTATGCTCATCCTTTAAGAAATAGGGGGCCACCTCATAGTGTCCCATGGCCTCATAGCTGGGCCAGTTGTTTTCCGCGCCGTCTATCTCGGCGTTGTGCAGGGCTGCATAGACCCGGCTGTAGACCACCTGCGCGGGCTTTGCGCCGAGGTCCAGTATCATCTCGCTCATCATATCCGACTCCTGCACCCGGAGCGTCAGCCCCGCGAGGTCCGCCAGCGTCTCCACCTTTTCGCGGGTGTAGAAGCTGCGGACGCCGGCGTCGAACCACGACAGGCCCACGAGGTCCATCGCGCCGAGGCCGGAGAGGAATTCATCGCCGATCTCACCGTCCAGCACCCGCCACATCTGGGGCGCATCGGTATAGAGAAAAGGAAGCTGCAATACGCTCAGGGCCGGCTGATACTCGGCCAGCTGGCTCAGAGAGACGCGGGCAAAGTCGATGCCGCCGTACTGCATCTGCTCGATGACGCTCTGCTCGGCCCCCAGCTCCCCGCCGCTGTAGACCACGACTTTGACTCTCCCCTCCGTCCGCTCAGCCACGAGGTCGGCAAAGGCCAGAGCGGCCTGAGTGGTGGGATAATCCTCGGGCTGGTTCTCGGCGTAGCGCAGGATGAGCTCCGGTCCGTTGTACTCTTCCGTCTTGCTGCAGCCCACAGCGCCCAGCGCCGTACAGGCGGCCAGCGCCAGCACACTGCGGCGGGAAATCATCCGCCCGCTCACAGCCCGGCCTCCGGGTCGGCCTTTGCCTTCCGGCCGGCCTGACGGCGGTACTGGGTGGGGGTCATGCCGGTGCGTTTCTTGAACGCCCGGGCGAAGTAGCTGGCGTCCTCGTAGCCCACCATCGACGCCACCTCCGCCGAGGAGCGGAAGGGGTCGGCCAGCAATTCCTTTGCCGCGTTGATGCGCAGCTCGGTGAGGCAGTCGAGGAAGTTCATCTTCTGGTATTTCTTGAACTGCGCCGACAGATAGGCCGGGCTGATGTGCAGGATCTCGCCCACGCTGTCCAGCGACAGATCGAACATATAGTTATCCTCGAGGTAGCGGCGGACGTGGGCCATGACAAGGGCCGTCTGGCTGTTCTCGCTCTCCTCGGGGGCGTCTTCCGCCTCTTCTTCGGTATCCGTCTGCTCCGGCTGGGGCCGGGCGGCGGCCAGCTCTTCCAGCTTCCGCTCCGTCTCGATCTGCCGCATAGCCCGGCGCACCGAGGCTTCCAGCTCGTCGGGGTCCACCGGCTTGAGCAGATAGTCGCAGGCCCCCAGATGCACCGCCTCATGGGCATACTGGAACAGGCTGTAGGCCGTGATGAAGATGACCCGGCAGGAAGGCCGCTGGGCCAGCACGGCGCGGGCAGCGTCGAGGCCGCTCATGCCCGGCATCTCAATATCCATCAGGATGAGGTCTGCGCCCCACAGCACCGCCGTGTCGGCAGCTTTGCGGCCATTTTCCGCCACCTCCAGGACCACTTCCCGCTCAAAACGGCGCTGGACCAGCTCCGCAAGCGCCTCCCGCTCCAGCTTTTCGTCATCCGCGATCAACAGGCGTATCATCGTCCAAATCCTCCTCCAAAAGTTCTACAAGGGGCAGGTATATCCTGATGGCCGTACCCCGGCCCGGGTGAGAGCGGATGACCAGCCGCCCCCGTTTATCCAGAAGCCGCAGCCGTGCGGCCACGTTATAGACGCCGATATGCTCCCAGCGCTCCCCGGGCTGGGCCAGCGCGGCTTTCAGCTGGGCCAGCTGTTCGGGCCGGATGCCCACGCCGTTGTCGCAGACGCTGATATAGAGCAGCCCCTTATCCCGCAGCGGGTTGATGCGGATGCGCACCACGCCGCCCTCTTCCTTGGGCGAGATGCCGTGCTTGAAGGCATTCTCCACGATGGGCTGCAAGATGAAGGACGGCACCATCGTCTCCGTCAGATCGAGGGAGTCGGAGATGCGCCACACCATCTTCACCCGGTCGCCGAAGCGGACGTGATAAATCGAGTAATACTCATCCACGATGCGCACTTCCCGGGCCAGCGGCACCTGCTCGTCGTTGCTCATCAGGCTGTAGCGCAGCAGGTGCGACAGAGCCGTGATGAGGGCCTGAGTGCGGTAGGCTTTTTCCTGTCCGGCGGTCTGTAAAATGACGTTCAGGGTGTTGAAAAGGAAATGGGGGTCGATCTGGCTGCGCAGCTGCTGCAAACGGCTGCGCTCCATCCGGTTCTGTAATTCCAGAGCTTCCGTCTTCTGGCGGTGGAGCTCCCGCTCCATCTCGTTTTTCTCCCGCAGGGTGGTCACCTGCTCGGCCATCGAATGCTTCATGTGGTTGAAGGCTTCGGTCAGCTGGGCCATTTCCGGCTGACGGGACGCAGGCAGGTCGGGCGAGTCGAACTCGCCCCGGGTGACCTCCCGGGAGGCGCCGATCATCTGCTGCACCGGGGTCAGCAGCGTCAGCACCGAGAAGGCCATGACGCAGCCCAGCACAAGGCAGAGCGCCACCACAACGGTCTGCGCCCATTTCACCCGGTCGCTGAGGGCCGACACGGTGGTGTAAGTCCCCTGAGCGTCGGTGATGGCCGTGTTCAGCAGCTGCTGGGTGTACTGGCGCAGATAGCCGCCGCAGGGTGCGATCTTATTATAGTAGAGCTGGGCGGCTTTCGCGTCCTGACCGGCGGCCACCGCTTCTTCCAGCTGGTCCACCAGTGCGGTGTAGCTGTCGTAGGTAGTGGAAACGGCATTGTAGAGCAGATACTGCTCCTCACTCACAGTGCCAAGGTCGCCCTCGATGCGCCAGAGCCATGCGTTGGTGACGGAAAAGGCGCTGTGGAGCTCCTCTGTCAGCGCTTTGGCATCGCCGTACTCCCAGCGGTAATCTTCCATGGCCGAAAGGCTCCGCTCCACACCGTTCTGGAAGCGGCTGATGGCGTTGAAGTTGCCCATCTGGTCGTCCAGTTCCCGCAGCACGGTGCCGGACTGGTAAAAGCTCAAGAATATCTGCCCCGCCAGCGCCAGAAAAAACGCTGCCAGGCAAAGACTGATCTGCCCTTTCAGGGTCATCCTGCGCCCCACGCACCCATCCTCCCTCTCTGTGATATTCTGCCGCGCATCTTCCGCCTTATCCGGCCTGTCCGCCGTCAGAGCGAAAGCTCCATAAACTTTCTTTTTCGTCCTATTTTAGCACATTTTAGGGCATCTGCGCAATATCATCCTTGATTGTTGGAAAATAATATGGTACTATGACCAAAAAAGGAGGGTATTTTTATGTCTCAGCCGATCTCCGTTTCCGTCCAGATGGATGCTGCATCCTTCCACGATTTTGCCGCCTTTGACCTGCTGCGCCACCACAAGGCGTGGCACCGGCCTCTGGTGTTCACGGCCATTTTGCTGGTGTCTGCCGGTGTCTGCCTGTCGCAGGTGGGCCAGAAAGACGGCGCAGCCCTGCTCACGGTGCTGCTGGCCGTGGTGGCGCTGGGCGTGCCGGCCGTCTATTTCTGGACGTTCTTCCACTCCCTGCGCATCCAAATCAAAAAGATGGGCCTGCCCCGCCCCTTCTACCGGCTGCTGCTGGACGACGAAGGACTGTCGGTCTGGATGGCCGGCGAGCAGGACAAGCCTGAGGCGAGCCGCAAGTATGCGTGGCACGATATGCATCTGGCCTACCGCACCCCCAACGCCATTTACCTCTATGTCCGGCAGAATCAGGCCTATCTGCTGAACGACAGCCTCGACGCCGCATGGAGCCTGCTGCAAGCCTCCCTCCCGGCAGAGCGCCTGCACGATATGCGCTGAAGACAACAAAAACCGCCCTTTTCAGGGCGGTTTTTGTTTTTAACCTCTCAGTCTCGCATTCGCTCGACAGCTCCCCTATCGAGGGGAGCCTATTTGGAAATGGATTTGCAATACAAAAACAGGCAGCGCCGTGGAAAGGAGGAGAAAGCGGCGCTGCCTGTGTATGAGAACTCCTAAACATTTGCGGCTGCTAGGAGGTTGTTGGTAGTCTGTCCGCCGCCGTGGCTATTGCCTCGCATAGGTGGGGGACAGTATTTTTTTAGGGGCGCGGCACCCGTTGCGGGGCTGCGCATAAATCCTGCCTGCATGGCATTTATGGAAAGTCAAAAGCCGGAGATGGGGGATCTCGTTCTTGTCTTCCCGACTGCGCCTTTATTGTACCGGATAAAAATGGAGTTTCTTTGAGTTAGTTTTGAACAATCTGCAAACAAGATGTGGAAAGTCTGCGGGCTTTCTTTTTCGTTCTGCTTGACATTCGGCACAGAACGATGTATTGTTAGGTTTATTGTGAAATACCTATGAAATTCCCGCGTTTTTTGAGGGAGGAGACACTATGGCCGCACCGGCACAGCCGCAGCAGAAAAAGACCCTGCTCATGACCGAGGGCAGCATCTGGAAAAGCATCCTGCTCTTCTCGGTGCCGCTCATCCTGGGCAACCTGCTCCAGCAGCTTTACAACACCGCCGACTCCATCATCGTCGGCAACTTTCTGGGCAGCAACGCTCTGGCCGCAGTCGGTTCCAGCGGCTCGCCCATCTACCTGCTCATCGGTTTCAGTCAGGGCGTGGCCGTCGGCGCCGGCGTCGTCGTGAGCCAGTATCTCGGCGCAAAAGATAAAAAGGAAACGCGCATCGCCGTCCACACCTCGCTGGCCATCGCGGTCATCCTCGGCCTCATCCTAACGGTGGGCGGCATCGCCGTCAGCCGCAGCCTGCTGGTCTGGATGAACACCCCCGAAGAAGTCCTCGGCGACGCCGTGACTTACATGAAGCTCTACTTCGGCGGCGTGCTGTTCAGCGTCGTCTACAACATGGCGGCCGGCATCCTCAACGCAGCGGGCAACTCCCGCCGCTCGGTCCTCTACCTCGCCTGCGCTTCCGTCACCAACATCATCCTCGACCTGGTGCTCATCGCCGGGCTGAAGATGGGTGTGGCGGGCGCGGCCATCGCCACCGACATCAGCCAGCTGGTCTCCTGTGTGCTGAGCCTCCGCTTTCTGATGAAGGTGGACGCCGACTACAAGGTGGAGCTTTCCGCCATCCGGCCCGATCAGCGGATGACCTCCCGCATCATCCGCATCGGCCTTCCCACCGGCATCCAGAACATGGTCATCTCTTTCTCGAACGTGCTGGTGCAGTCCAGCGTCAACAGCTACGGTGCCGCCGCCATGGCAGGCTTTGCGGCCTATATGAAAATCGACGGCTTCAACATCCTGCCCGTCACCAGCTTCAGCATGGCGGCGACGACCTTCGTGGGCCAGAACTATGGCGCAGGCAACCTTAAACGAGTGAAGAATGGCATGTGGGTCACGCTGGGCATGGGCGTGCTCTACACCCTCTGCACCGGTGCTCTGCTGCTGGCGTTCCAGGATCCCATCATGCAGCTGTTCACCTCCGACGAGACGGTGGTGGCCTTCGGGTGCAGCGCCATGCACTACTTCTGCCCCTTCTACTTCCTGCTGGCCATCCTCCACGGTATGGCGGGCGCAGTGCGCGGCACCGGCCGCAGCGTGCCGCCGATGGTGGTGCTGCTCATCTCGCTCTGCCTCTTCCGTGTGGTATGGATCCAGTTCGTCCTCCCCTTCTTTGCGGGCATCGAGGGCGTGTTCGTCCTCTACCCGGTGTCGTGGGCGCTGGGTGCCGTGCTGATGGCCCTCTACGCATGGAAAGGCAGCTGGATGACTTACGAGCATTCCTGACAGGAACCGGGAGCCATTCCATTTTTCCATTCGCCTTTTGGGGACGTCTGTGGTATCTTATAGGTAAAGAAACAGCAAACCCGGTATCTCAGGAGGATTCATGCAGACAACAAAACTCGAAACCGCACAGCAGCGCCCCACCGGCGCACGAATGGCCCTGCTGATGCTTCTCTACTTTATCAAGATCGGCGCGTTCACCTTCGGCAGCGGATGGAGCATCATCGCCCAGATGGAGCGGGAGTTCGTGGACGAGCGCGGCTGGATGACCAAGAGCGACCTGCTGGAGCTCATCGCCGTGGGCAAGAGCCTGCCCGGCATCATGGTGGCGAACATCACTCTGCTCTTCGGCTATCAGATGGCCGGGGCGCTGGGCGGCATCTGCGCGGCCATCGGCCTGTGCATCCCCGCCGTCGTCACCCTTACCATCGTGACGGCCATCTACGACGCCATTAAAGATAACTACTGGGTCTGGTCGGCCCTCAAGGGCGTCCAGTGCGCCGTGGCCCCCATCATCGGCGGCGCGGCCATCTCCCTGGGCAAAGATGCTCTGACCAGCGCGATGCCCATCATCATCTGTGCCGTCGCCTTTGTGCTCTGTTACTTTACGTCCATCAGCAATCTGACGCTGGTGGCGGCCGGTGTGGTCATCGCGCTGGTCTGGATGGGGGTGAGCGAACATGGCCATGCTTGAGACCCTCGTTCAGCTCTTCGCCGCGTTTGCGAAGATCGGCTTCACCAGCTTCGGCGGCACCTCCATGATTCCCCTCATCATGGATGAAATGTCCTCCCACGGCTGGATGACGGACGCCGATCTGACGAACCTCATCGCCATCGCCGAGATGACCCCCGGCTCTCTGGGCGTCAACGCCGCCACCTTTGCAGGCACCAAGACCGCCGGGATGCCGGGCGGCGTCTTCGCGGTCCTGGGCGTCCTCAGCCCCACCCTGACGCTGACGCTTCTGGCGGCGGCGTTCTTCCAGAAGTTCCGCACCAGCAAGGTGATGAGCTATATCATGAAGATCGTCAAGCCTGTCTGCATCGGCATGGTGCTGGGTGTTCTGGTGGGCCTCTGCCGCCAGACCTGCATCACCGAGGCAGGCGGCATCAGCCTGCCGGGCATCGCCATCGGCATCCTCTGCTTTGTGCTGCTCCAGAAATTCAAGCTCAGTGTGCCGAAGGTCATCGGCATCGCGGCGGTGCTGGGGCTGGTGTGCTTCGGGGTGTTTTAACCAGCTTTCCTTCAGCTCTCAGGCTCTCCCTTTGGGAGAGCTGGCGCATAGCGCCTGAGAGGGCAAGGCCGCTGACAAAAAGACAGTCCGCTTTGCGATAGCATCGCCCTGACAAAGCCTCTGTTTATCGCCATGCTGTATCACTTTCTCTCCGGGCTTGCCCTCTCCGTCACCTTCGTGACACCTCTCCCAAGGGGAGAGGCATTCGCTCTACTTAAAGCAAAAGCATCCGCAGCACCCTCGCCGGGTGTCTGCCGATGCTTTCTTTCTATATTATTCTTATTATTTTACCGCCAGCGGCGACGGCCTGATACTCACTTCTCCGTGGCAGAGCGCCTCGGTGCGGCCCCCTTCCCGCTGCACGATGAGCCGCCCAGCGTCGTCGATGGCCACCGCCTTTGCGGCGTAGCTCTCCGTCCCGGTGCAGACCGTGACCCAGTGGCCCGGCACAAAGCACCGGGCGCGGTACTCGTCCAGACAGTCGAAGGCCGGGCAGAGACCCAGCAGCTCCCGGGCGATGGCCCCGGCCAGTGCCGCCCGGCTCACCGGTGCAGGCCCGCCGGGGTAGAGACTGCCCGCGATGGACCGCAGCTCCTCGGGCCAGTCCTCCGGGCGGGAGGTCAGGTTCAGGCCGATGCCCACCACCAGCCATTCCAGCTGGCCGCTCTCGATGTCGGCCCCGGCTTCCGTCAGGATGCCGCAGACCTTCTTGCCGTTATAATAGAGGTCGTTGACCCACTTGATGCCCAAGTCCAGCCCGCAGAGCCGCTTCACAGCCCGGCAGACGGCCACCGCCGCGCTGACGGTGACGGCCTGCGCCTCGGTCATAGGCAGGCCGGGCCGCAGCACCAGCGAGAGATAAATGCCTTTCCCCGCCGGGCTCTCGAACCGCCGCCCCAGCCGGCCCCGGCCCGCCGTCTGCTGACTTGTCAGCACCATCGTGCCGTGGGGCGCACCCTCGAGGGCCAGCGTCTTGGCCGTGCGGTTGGAGCTTTCCAGCTTGTCGTAGAGGTAGATGGGGGCGTCGTACTCTCCCACCGCCTCGGCGCAGAAGGGGTCGCCGCCCGCCAGCCGATAGCCCCGCCGGGGGGCGGCTTCCAGCGCGTAGCCCTGAGCCGCCAGCGCGGCGGCGGCCTTATGGACAGCAGCGCGGCTCACACCCAGCCGCTGGGCCAGCTGCTGGCCGGAGATGCATTCGCCCTGGGCGGCGGAGAGCGCCGCCAGAAGTGCCTGTTTTGTGGCAGAGGCCATCGTGTTTTCTCCTTTGTGAGGTTTGATAAGGCCATTCTACCACATTTTCAAAGTTTTTCCCATGATTTTGCAGTTTTTGGCCCCGCTGGTTCGTATAGATAGACAGAGCGCTCGAAATGCCGGGCAGAAAGGAGGCGGAGAGCAGCCATTGAATGCACTGGAATTTGACAGGCTGGTACAGAAGTACCAGTCCCTCGTCTACACCATCTGCCGTCAGCTGGTGGCAGATGAGGGCTATGCGCAGGATCTGACGCAGGAAACGTTTCTCTCTGCATGGCGGAGCATGGACCGCTGTCCTGCCGGATACGAAAAGCAATGGCTGGCCCGCATCGCCTCCAACAAAGCCAAGGATTACTTACGCAGCGCCTGGGCGCGCCGGGTGAACACCCCCGGCGACGATGTACTTGCACTTGAGGGCGCACCGCCCGGCAGCGAGCCGGAAGCGCAGGTGCTGGAAGCTCTGGGCGAAGAGGAGCTGACGCAGCGCATCCTCGCTCTGCGGGAGCCCTACAAGACGCCCTGCCGCCTCATGCTGCTGGAACAGCACACCGCCGCCGAAGCCGCCCGGCTCTGCGGCAGGCCCCAGAAAACAGTGGAGGCGCAGGTCTTCCGGGCAAAAAAGATGCTGGCCGCGCAGCTGAGCGCCGCCGGAAAGGAGGGCTTTTGAGATGGAATTGTTCCGTGAAGACGGCTGTCTGAGCGACGAAGGGCTGCACGCCCTCACCGCCGGGCAGCTGGACGAGCTGGGACGGCTGGAAGCCGCCGAACATCTCGCCTACTGCGACAAATGCACCGACCGTTACACCGCACTTCTGACCGCCGACGCCCTCGCCGACCCGCCCCGGGATGTCCGCCGTACCGTGATGAGCACCATCTGGGTGCGGCTGATGCAGAGCACCTGTGGCCGGGCTGCGGTGGCGGGCGTCGCCGCCGTGCTGGCGCTGACCATGTGGCGTACCGGAGCGCTGACCTTCGTCACCGACCACGGCAGCGACCTGCAGGCTCTCCTGCCCACAGTCCAGGTCACCCTGCCGGAAAAACAGCCTCCGAAGCTTCTGCCCGAAAAGCTGGGCAGGCCCGTGACTTCCCGCCCCGGCGAGAACATCTATACCCGCGTTTCCTCTGTGCTGGAAAGCCTGCTGAACGCGGCAGAAAACATAAAATCATAAAACAAGGAGATCGTTATGCTGAAAAACGGATTTTTGACCTTCTGCTGCGCGTTTATCCCCGGCGCAGGCCAGATGTATCAGGGTTACATGAAGCGGGGCCTCTCCCTCATCCTCACGGCCTGCCTCATCGGGATGGTGGGCTCACTGCTCAACCCGGTGCTGCTCCTGCTGGTGGTGATGTGGATGTACAGCTTCTTTGACACCTTCAACCTCCGGGCGCAGATCATCGCGGACACCGCGCCGGAGGACGACTACCTCGTCCACTTCGACCCCCGCGACAAGCGGCTGGCCCGGGCTCTGCTGGACAGCCACAAGCTGGTGGGCTGGCTGCTCATCGCCTTCGGTGCGCTCATCGCCTACCAGAACCTCATCATGAACATTCTCGGCGACCTCGTCTACCGCTGGGGCCACTCCTCCCCCGTTTTCCGCGCCCTCTATCTCGTCATGGCCAGCCTGCCGGATGTGGTGGTCTGTGTGGTCCTCATCATCTGCGGCGTCTGGCTGGTGAAAGGCCCCCATCCGGCAAAAAAGCCGGATGCTCCCAAGGATGTCCCCGAGGATGCCGATTTCTGCGAGTATCACGCCGACGAGCCGGACAACGCCGCTCTGCTCTCCTCTCCTGTGGTGAATGAAAACGAGGTGACGGATGATGGAACAGAACACGACGAATAAACTCCTGCGTCGGGTGGGCACCCTGACGCTGGGCGTCTGCCTCATCGCGGCGGGCACGCTCTTCCTGCTGGCCCGCTTCCTGCCCGGCCTGCCGTGGCTGGTCATCTGGCAGGTGCTGCCGGCGGCGGGGCTCATCCTGCTGGGGTGCGAGGTACTCTACTACTCGGCCCGGCCCGGCGCGTGCCGGTGCGACTTCGGCTCGGTGGTGCTCTGCCTGCTGATGATGGGCGGGTGCTTCGGCGTCTCGACCCTCATGCTGCTGGCCCAGATGCTGGGCCGCGGCTTCACCATCCACCTGTGAACAAGAAAGCCTGTGCAGCCTCCCGCCCCGGGAGGGTCTGCACAGGCTTTTTCGTTTGAAGAGAGGGGCTTACTGCACGCCGGTCAGCTCAGCCAGCTTGTGGTAGATCTCGGTGTTGTCGAAGACGCCGCGGAACTTCTCCGCGCCGACGCCCAGCGCATAGATGTTGACCATCGCGCCGGTGTGGGCATAGGTAGTGTGGTCCATGCCGGACTTGTGGTTGATGGTGTGGCAGATGGCCATGCTGAAGGGGATGTAGGTGCCGTAGAGCTCATAATCCTGCTGGCTCATCTCCTTCTGGGAGGCAGAGCCGACGGCCAGCGTCCGCTCGTAGGCCTTGCGCAGATTCTCCACCTCGTAGTCGGTCAGCAGCAGCTTGCCTGCGCTGGCGGCATCGGGGTCGGTGGGCAGGGTCAGGCCGAAGTTTGCCTTCACGTCGGCCATGGCGGCCTCGAAGGGAGTCTTGTTGGCGATGTAGCCCTTCACATAGGTGGAGTCGAACTTGGCGTAGGACATCTTCTGGTGGGTGAGGTTGGTCAGGAAGGTGTCGTAGTTGGTGGTCTTGTAGCCGATGGCCATGCCGCCCGTCTCGTGGTCTGCGGTGACGAGGATGAGGGTGTCGTTGGGGTGGGCGTTGTAGAAGTCCACAGCGGCCTGCACGGCGTTGCTCATCTCCAGCACATCGTGGATGGAAGCGGCGGCATCGTTGGCGTGGCAGGCCCAGTCGATCTTGCCGGACTCGGTCATCAGGAAGAAGCCCTTCTTGTTGTCCAGCAGCTCGATGCCCTTCCTGACGTAGTCGGTCAGCTGCCACTCGCCTGCGGCGGCGTCCATGGCGTAGTTCATGGCCTTGCCGTCGGCCAGTGCCTCGGCGATGATGAGGGTCTTGCCTGCACCGGCCTTGAGGGCGGCGGCGTCTGCCTGACGGGTGACGACGTTGTAGCCGTTCTGGGCGGCGATCTCGTGGTTGTTGGGGCCGGTGCCGTCGCCGTTCACCTTCTGGAACTCGCCGCCGGCGAAATACTCGAAGCCGGAGACGGCCAGCTCCTTGCCGATGGCGTAGTAGTTCTTGCGGGTCTTCTGATGTGCATAGAAGGCGGCGGGGGTGGCGTGGTCGATGTTGACGGAGGAGACGACGCCCACCTTGTAGTTCTTCTGGGCGTGGAGCTTCTCGGCGATGGTCTCATAGGGCACATCGCGGGTCCACGGGCACATATTGATGACGCCGCTCTCGGTCTTGTGGCCGGTGGCGATGGAAGTGGCAGTGGAAGCGGAGTCGGGGCAGAAAGAAGTGCTGTCGTAGGTGGTCACACTGCCCACCTCGGGGAACTGGGTGAAGCTCAGCTCGCCCTCGACGACAGCGCCGTTATTCTCCACCGTACCCTTATAGAATCGGGCGGACTGGATCTGGGCCGTACCCATGCCGTCTCCGATGAAGAGGAAAACATACTTGGGTCTGCCGCCGAACACGCCCAGCAGTCCGTTCTCTTCCTCTGCCGCTTTGGCGGCATTGGGGGCAGCGGCGTTGGCAGCGGCAGGCGCCGCTGCCAGCATACCGGCGGCGGATGCAAAGGCACCGGCCTTCAAAAAGCTGCGGCGGGACATTTTATTCTCTTTCATGCGAAAGTCCTCTCTTTCCATGAGCCTCATGGCTCCTTCTCTCTTTTTCGATTTACCGGGAACGGCCTTATTCTACCGCCGCAGCCGCCCGGCCCGAAACCATGCGGACGCAAAATCGGCGTAAAACCCCGGCGGCGGCTTTGGGCCGTCTGTAAAAAAGAAGACTTCTGCTGCGCAAAAAGCGCCCCTCCGGTAAAACGGAGAGGCGCTTTTGTATGTTACAGGTCAATTATGCGTTGAACTTTTCCTCGTTCAGCAGGCCCTCGCTCTTGGCCACGCAGATTATGTATTGTCTGCCCCCAGCTCTGCGGCTTCCAGCACCTTGATGCCTTCGGCCTCGAACGCGGCGCGCAGAGTCTCGGCAAAGCCGGGGCGCGGCACCTTGTTCTTGACGCAGAGGGTGATGATGCCATGCAGGCTGGTGCATTCCAGACCGATGGAAGCGCCGTCTGCCGGCACCCAGGTCTGGAAATCCTCGATGTACCGGGTCAGCTCCGGGCTGGACGGGGCGAAGGGGTCGCCCAGATAGCTCACCCAGAAGTCCGCCGGGAAGCCGCTGATGTACTCGCCCATCTGGAAGATGCGCTTTTTGATGCTGAGGCTGGCTTTCTGCTGGTAGACCCGGTAGACCCAGCCCATCTGCTCCGCGATACGGAACAGTTTTCGCTCAGCGGAAAGGTTTTCTTTCAGGTCAGCGTCCACGCCCACGGCCACTTCGGCCAGCGGGGCATCTGCCGTCAGCGGCAGCTTGCGCTGGAAGGATGCCACGCAGTTATAGAGGGCGTTCGGCACACCCAGCGCGTCGCGGGCGTCTGTCGAGTAGCTGTAGAGCACCTCGTCCTTGTCCAGATACGCCCGCACCGCCTTACAGAGCAGGGCCGTGAGGGTACTGAAGGGCTTGACGCCGCAGCGGAGGGCGGCGTCCACAAGCCCCGCCTTTTCCAGCCGGATGCGGCAGCAGGTGGGCGTCTCTTCAAAGGTCTGCACCACGGGGCGCTGCATATCGTTGGCCACCTGACTCTCGGGGTACTTTGCAAGGATGTCCTCGATGTCGTAGGCAGGGTCCGTCTCAAGGGTCCGGCCCTCGAAAGCCGTGCCGTACCGCAGGTTGCAGTAGAACTGCAGCACCATGGTCATGAAGGGTGCCATGCCCCGGCCATCGGCCAGGAAGTGGAACCAGTCGAAATAGACGACCTTCCCCTCATAGCTCAGGGCAACCGTAAAGCCGTTCTCGTCCGGAAATTCGGGCTTTGCGCTGCCCTGCCGCACCGGGCAGGGGGCGTCCGACGGCTCGAGGTGGAGCAGCTTTTTCTCCCACACCGGCTTCTGGAAATAGTAGGGTGCCTTTGCCCGGGCCGCATCCAGAGCCTGCTGCAAAAGCGCACCGTCCACGGCGTCCTTCAGCGTGACCTGATAGCGGCAGTTGACCATGTTTTCGCGGTAATAGTAGACGATGCCCTGAAAAACAGAGCGCTGTTCGGCATCCATTCCTTATTCCCCCGCGTGTGCGGCCAGATAGTCGGCCAGATCGCTGATGGTGACAAAGTTGCGCAGCTCCTTTTCGGGGATGCGCAGGCCGAACGTCTCCTCCAGGTCGGCGACGACGGTCAGGATCTCCATGGACGACAGGTCCAGATCGTCCATCAGGACGCTGTTCTCGTTGACATCCTCGGGGGAAATCTCTGCAACATCTTCCAGAATTGCAAGGATCTGGGACACGATCTCGGTTCTTTCCATAGTTTGAATCTTCCTTTCGTAATTCCATTCAAGGCGGCCGCGGCTCTTTTCCAGTATTCCGCAGCCTGCCCCGTTTATTCTTACTTGCGCAGCAGCTTGCCGGTGCCGGTGCGGGGCAGAGGCTCGGTGCTGAACTCCACGGCGCTCATCCGCTTGTAGAGCGGCAGGGTGCGGTTGGTCTCGGTGATGAAGTCGCGGACGGTCTGCTGGTTGGCCTCGCTGCAGTAGATGACGGCACAGATCTTCTTTCCCTTCTCCCTGACGATGCATTCCTTGACGGCCTCGCACTTGGACAGCAGATCTTCCAGCTCTTCGGGGCTGACGTTCTCACCGCTGTCGAGGATGATGATATTCTTCCTGCGTCCGGTGATGTAATAGAAGCCGTCCTCGTCCACACGGGCCAGGTCTCCGGTGTGGAACCAGCCGTCGGCGTCGAGGACTTCTGCGGTGGCCTCGGGGTCCTTGTAATAGCCCAGCATGACGCAGCCGCCGCGGATGCAGATCTCGCCCGTCTCGTCCAGCTTGTACTCGGCGTGGTCGTCGGGCCTGCCCACGGCGCGGATGTGCTTTTCGTCCTGCTCGTAGTTGATGATGCCGTCGCCGCAGGTCTCGGTCATGCCGTACACCTGAGTGATCATCATGCCCTGCTGTGCCAGCTCGGCCAGCATGGCGCCGTCAAACATGGCAGAGGAGCCGCAGGGGTTCCAGATGCCGTTCAGGCGGGCGCGGCGGCCCCGCTTGACGTCTTTGTAGATGGCCTCCATCAGCATGGGAGCCACAGCGATGGCATCGCTGTGCATCAGGCCCAGGTCGCGGTAGAAGTCGCGGATGTCGGCGGAGAGGTTCAGCGCCCAGCCCTTGCAGGCCCAGATGAAGAGGCAGATGAACGTACCCAGATGGAACAGGGGCAGGATGGCGAAGTTGCTCAGGACGTCGTTTTTGTCCTCGGGCATATGCTCATGCTTATAGTCCAGCATGGCGTCGCCGAATTTGACCTGGCACTCCACAGTGGTAAAAAAGTTGCGCTCCGAGAGCATGACGGCCTTGCTGCGGCCGGTGGTGCCGGAAGTGAACATCAGCACCATCAGATCATCATGGCCCACGCAGTCAACAAGCTCTGCAAGCGTGCTGTCCCTGAAGGCGTCCATCGGGCGGAGTTTATCGCCGTAGGCGGCCTCGATGTCGGGGCGGCAGCCATAGTCGATGCCGTCGTTGACGATGAGGGAAGGCTCGACAAGGCCCAGCTCATATTCCAGCTCGGGCCAGGTCTTTTTCTGGTTGATGGTCACGACGACGGCCCCGGCGAGGATCGCGCCGAAGCTGTTGACGCCGTACTCATAGCAGTTGCGGCTCATGATGCCGACACGCTTGCCCTTGATGTCGGGGATATTCTCCTGAAAGTAAGTAACGGCCCTGCGGATGTCCTGCACATACTGGGCGTAGGTCTTTTCCACCACAGTCTTGCCATCGGCGGCCGCATAGCGGAACGCCACCCGGTCGGGGTACTGCTTCGCCATGACGTCCGTGATGAGCTCATATACAGTATTTATCATTTTGTCGCTCCTTGCTGTTTTCTTTATTACAGCGAAACGCCGGCAGCTGACATTTTCTGCCTCAGAGTAATAATACCTGTTTCGGCTGAGAAATGCAACCACGCGGCGTATCCTTTTCACTGTTTCTTCTTACTTGTTACTTCCGCAGCAGCTTCCCCAGAGCGTTGCGGGGCAGGGGCTCAGCGGTGAACTCCACGGCACTGATGCGCTTATACAGCGGCAGGCTGCGGTTCACCTCGGTGACGAAGGCTCTGACCTCTTCCTGCTTATCCTCAGGGCAGTAGATGACGGCACAAATTTTCTGGCCCTTCTCCTTCACGATGCACTCGGTGATGGCCGGGCAGAGGGCCAGCTTCTTTTCCAGCTCTTCGGGGCTGACGTTCTCGCCGCTGGCGAGGATGATGAGGTTCTTCTTGCGGCCGGTGATGTAATAGAAGCCTTCCTCATCCATCCGGGCCAGGTCGCCGGTGTGGAACCAGCCGTCGGCGTCGATGACCTCTGCCGTGGCCTCGGGGTCCTTGTAGTAGCCCAGCATCACGCAGTCGCCCTTGATGCAGATCTCGCCGGTCTCGTCCAGCTTATACTGAACGTGGTCGTCGGGCTTGCCCACGGCACTCATGTGCTTTTCGACCTGCGTAAAGTTCAGGATGCCGTCGCCGAAGGTCTCGGTCATACCGTAGCACTGGTTAACGACGAAGCCGTTCTGGGCCAGCTCCAGCAGCATCTTGGGGTCGAGGGCAGCGGAAGAGCAGCACAGGTCCCACAGGCCGTTCAGGCGGCTGACGCGGCCGCGCTTCATGTCCTTGTAGATGGTCTCCACCAGCACGGGGGCCGAGGCCATGACATCGCTGTGCATCAGGCCCAGATCGCGGTAGAAGTCGCGGATGTCGCCGCAGAGGTTCAGAGTCCAGCCGGCAGGCGGGTAGGACATGACGCAGACGAAGCAGGCCATGTGGAAGAGGGGCAGCAGGGTCATATGGCTCAGCGGCAGCTTCTGGCCTGCCGGGAGGCGGTCGGTGATCCAGTTCTCTGCCACCTCCGAATAGGTGTGCAGGCTGGCGCACATATTCCGCTCCGAGAGCATGACGCCCTTGCTGCGGCCGGTGGTGCCGGAGGTGAACATCAGCATCATCAGATCATCGTGGCCCACGCAGTTGGTCAGCTCGCCGGGGGCAGTATCCTTATAGCAGTCCATGGGGCGGAGCTTCGGGCCGTAGGCGGCTTCCAGCTCGGCGCGGCAGCCGTAGTCGATGCCGTCGTTCAGGATGAGGACGGGCTCCACGAGGCCCAGCTCATATTCCAGCTCCTCCCAGTTCTTTTTCTGGTTCAGGGTCACGAGGACGCCGCCGGCGAGGATGATGCCAAAGGACGCCACGCAGAATTCATAGCAGTTCCGGCTCAGCAGAACGATGCGCCGGCCCTTGATGTCCGGCACTTCGGCCTTGAGATAGGCCGTCATCCGGCGGATGTCCTGCGCATACTCGCGATATTTCTTCTCCACGACAGTCTTGCCGTCCTCGGCCACATAGCGGATGGCCACATGATCGGGGAACTCCTGCTCCATGCAGCGGGTCACCATGTCGTATACGCCTGCGGGTACTTTGATGTATTCAGCCATCGGTCTTTCTCCTTTTTTGTCAAATTTTCAGTTCAGTACTTTTTTCATTCACCTTCCAGAGCCATTCCGAATCTCTGGCATTTCGAGGAAAACTCTGGCACGGCTCCTCATGGCAACAGTATACCGCAAGCAGCGCGCAAACGCAAGATTTAATTGCACAAATATGCAACTTGAGCTTGCATTCGATTTGTGCAGGCAGATGTAATTCTTTCCTTTTGTTGCGATGCGCGAAAAGCTGTGATACACTTTTTTTCGTCAGGACGAAACTTCGCCCGGAGGTCGAGTCCTTATCAAATTGACAGCAAGCCCAAAAAGCATTATACTGTTTATATCATTTAGCAAAAAAGCTCCCCGCTGAGCTTCATATTTTTATTTATCGCGCCTAAAACACGGCCTTCCGGGGCCTCCGGGACGAATGGCGCACAAGGAGGACCCTTTTCATGGAAGGCACCAAGCCCCGCACTGTAAGCAACCTTGGCATGTTCGACCTGCTGAAAGGCATCGGAATGCTGGCCATCGTCTTTGCCCACACGGCAGAGCTTTACCCCCTCGGCACCAACGATGTCATCCCTTTCGCGTTCGCGCTGTTCGCTTACCGCGAAGCGCTGATGGCCGCCTTTTTTATTGCCAGCGGCTACGGCTTCCGCAAGCGCTCCATCCATAAATGCATCGAGCAGCAGCTCAAGACCCTGCTCAAGCCTTACCTTTATACTGCACTGGCCACCACGGTGCTCCACGCTTTCCTTCACCGCGCAGCTTTCGGCTCGTGGGATGCCGCCCTCTCAGAATCGGCCAAGGTCTTAGGCGGCTTCCTGTTAGGCCTGCCCCACACGGCCACTTACTTCGGGCAGCAGTTTTTCTCCTGCGGACCCATGTGGTACTTAGTGGCCCTGATGCTGGCGTGGGTGCTTCTGGACGTGCTGCTCGAGATCTTCCCCGAGCGGTACATAACCCCCGCAGTCGTCGGCGTCACCCTGCTTGGCTGGGGCGTCACGCTGGTGTGGGAGGCTCCTTTCTGCATCGCGCAGGGCATGGTGTCGCTGCCCTACCTTTACATCGGCTATCTGGCCAAGAAGCGCCGCCTTTTCGAAACTCCCCTTTCCGGCAGAGCCAAAGCCGGACTTATCGCGTCCGCGCTGGGCGTCGTCGCGGGCGTTTTGCTGACCCAGAGCACCGACTGCGTTTCGCTGGGCGAGTGGACGATGGGGCCGCTGAGCATCCTGCTGGATGGTGCAGTGGGCTACGGCATCATCCGGCTCTTTTTGGAATGGCAGCGTCGAGTGGACGGCCCCATCTCCCATGCCATCGAGTGGGTGGGCCGGCGCTCGCTCTTCATCTTCTGCATCCACACTGTGGAGCTGACGGCCATCCCGTGGTATCTGATGGCTGCAAAGTATGCTGACCATCCGGTGCAGGGGATGCTGCTGCAGTTCGTGTTCTCGCTTGTGTCCATCTTCGCCGTCACCGAACTTCTGATGCGCCGCAAAGAGCTTGGCCGGAAGCTTCGGGGCGGCAAGCCTGCGGACAAGCCCCGGCAGCGGAGCAAGACCCGCCGCTATGCGGCAAAACACTGAAATTTCTGTGCTTTGGTATCCAGCCATTTTGAGGGCAGACTATAGTTACTTTTGATGCATGGGCTTGCAGCGCGGGTTGTACGCCTTGCGATAAATCGGAGGAGGACCCGGTAATGATGAACGAAACTCCTGAGGCGGCTCTGCGCAGCCGCATTGCAGACCTTGAACAACAGCTCAAACTTGCAGACGAAGGCACTTCGCGGCTGGCCCAGCGCTGCCTCGAGCTGGAAAAACAGCTGCAGACCTTCTATGCTGCCCACCCCCAGAAAGAGAGGCAGACCGACTCGCCTGCTCTGGTGCAGCCGCTGCTTTACTATGACGCCGGGTTCGGCTTTTCCCAGAAAGACACCGTCAAGGCCCCGGACTACGAATACGACGAGCTGAACGGCATGGTGACAGCGACCTTCGAGCTGCCGGAGACCACGTTCAATCTCCGTCTCGACCCCGGCGAACTGCCCTGCTGCATCACTGATTTCATCTTCTCGGATGACCGCATCCTCTGCCGCCCGGTGAACGGTGTGCCGCTCCACGGCGACGGCATCCTGTTCCTCAACGACGACCCGAATTTCATGCTGGAAGGTCTGAACCGTTTCCCCGCCGGGATGAAGCTGGGCGTGAGCTACTGCTACTTCCCGCTGGAGCCGCTGGCGGACGACCCATTGTTCGCCGCCGTTCTCGAGGGCGTACAGTATTTCCAGAAGACCCGCGTCTGCGAGCAGATGCACCTCGACCGGCTGGAAAAGACTACGGCTGACCAGAAGCAGACCATCGAGGCCCTGCAGAAGAATCTCTCCGAGCTGCATCAGGCCAACGCCGAGCTGAGCGCCCGGAGCAAAGCCTACGAGAGCTCGCTGGAAAACATCCTCTCTTCCAGCAGCTGGAAACTCACGCAGCCCCTGCGCCGCCTGCTGGGGCTGTTCCATCGCAGCCGTTGAGCCTGCCTGCGGAGAGGAGGATACGATGTACAGCAGTTATACCACTCTGCAGCGGGCTCAGCTCGCCAAACAGGAATATCTCGACACCCAGGAGGTTTTTCTCGGCGTCTATGCGCCGGGGCGGAACGCCGCCCTGAAAGCTTCCCTGCAGGACCAGCTCCACCGCAAATTTTTATGGACGGACAGCCTCCTCCCCGAAGCCCTCGGCAGCGCCGTCGGTGTGCTTCTGGTCAGGGAAGACCTTTTCCTGATGCCCACGGCCCTTTCCTGCTTTGCGGACGCACTGCGCAGCGGCGCAGACTATGTCACCAGCGACGCCGTCTTCGGCTACTCAGGCGTCACCACCCTCTACCACAGTCAGGGCTTTGCAGCCTGCCCGGGCTGCGCCCTCGTCTCCCGGGAGCTGCTGCGCCGCTGTCAGGCGGAAGCCCGCGACCCGGAAAATCCCGTCGAGCTGCTGACGCTGGCGGCGAAGCTCCGCCGCAGCCACGTCTGCCTCCCGCTGGCGCTGGCCCACTATGAGCGGGACATCTGCGCCGAAGACGTCTGGTCTGTAAAGGGGAAGCGCGTCTTTATCATGAGCCACCTGCTGGACATGACCGGTGCGCCCATCGTGCTGGTGAGCGCCGTGCCGGTGCTGCGCAGCATGGGCTACGAAGTGGTCGTCCTCGGCCCTGAGGACGGCGGCTCCATGCCGCTCTTCCTCGAGGCGGGAGCTACCGTCATCACCCGCAAGGGCTGTGTCCAGTCGCCCCTGCTCTGGGGGCTGGCCCTCTGCGCCGACCTCGTTCTGGCCAACACCGTCGTGGAGGCCCGGGCCGTCCGCGCCCTGAGCGGTGCACGGGTGCCGGTGCTCTGGTGGCTCCACGATGCCTTTGCGGGCTACCCCCACATCGCCCACCAGATCCCCAGAGAGCTGGGCGAAAACATCCGGCTCTACTCCGTCGGCAGCCACGCCGCCAACGCCATGCACTCGGTTCGGCCGGAGTTCAACATCCGGCCCCTCATCTACGGCCTGCCGGACTACGCCGCCGAGAAGTTCTCCCACTACGATCTGAGCTATGCGGGCGGGCGGCCTCTGTTCGCCACCGTGGGTTCCTTCGAGAACCGGAAAGGCCAGGACATCTTCTGCAAGGCCATCCGGCTGCTGCCGCCTGAGACCATGAAGAAGGCATCCTTCCTCTTCGTGGGCAAGGCCGCAGAGGCTGAGATGATGGACGCCGTGCGGAGCCTGACCGCTGACTGCCCCGACAACGTCTTTTATGTCAAGCGGCTCACCCGCGACGAGATCAAGAGCCTGATGGCCCAGTGTACCTGCCTCGTCTGCGCCTCCCGCGACGACCCCATGCCTACTTTCGTCACCGAGGGCCTCATCTTCGGCAAGCCCGCCATCGTGTCGGAGCACACCGGCACCGCCGGGCTCATCACCGAGGGCGTGGACGGTTTCGTCTACGAGGACGACGACCCTGAAAAGCTGGCCGAGCGGCTGGCCTGGGCCATCGAGCACCCGGAAAAGCTTGCCGCCATGCGTCCCGCCTGCCGTGAGCTTTACGAGAGTCATTACTCCAAGCAGGCGTTTTCCGACAGTTTACAACAGGCTGTAAAGGAGCTCACCGGCGAATAAGCTCCCCGTTCTTTATCACTCTGCCGAAACTGAGGCAAAAAATTTGGCGGTTGTTCACAAACACACCTCCGGACTGTGATATACTCTCCTAAGAGTCTATCCCAGTCCGTTTTTTGTTAAAATTCGAAAGGAGTCCCCGCATGAGTTCGTCCGCCTCCCCCGCCCCTTCGCGCCGAAAGACCCTGCTCTCGCTGGGCGTTCTGGCCCTGCTGACCGGCATCGTGGTGTTCATTTTCCGGGAGCACTGGGCCGAGATCTCCGAGGCGCTGAGCCGGCTCACCCTCGGACAGGGGCTGCTGGCACTGGCCGTGGGCCTGAGCTACCCGCTTCTCGAGGGCGTATCCAGCTGGCTCATCGTCCGCAGCCGCCTGCCCCATTTCCCGCTGCGGCAGGGCATCGACAATGCATGGATGGGGACCTTCGGCAATGTGGTGGGCCTCGGCGCAGGGTCGATGCCGTTTCAGACGTGGTATCTCCACCGGCGCGGGCTGGACGTCGGCCCCGGCGTGGGGCTGATGACCCTGCAATACGTCTTCCACAAGACAGCCGTCCTGCTTTACGCCACCGTGCTGCTTCTGGCGGGCCGCCCCTGGATGGCGGCCCACTCCGACGGCGTGCTGCGGTATCTGCCCGGGGCCTACGCTGTCGTGGCGGGCGTCATCGTGGGGCTCATCGCCCTCTGCGCCCTGCCGGTGGTGCAGCGTCTGGCCCGGTGGCTACTGCATTTTCTGCCCGACACGGCCCGCTGGGCCGAGCGCCGGGAAAGCTGGCTCAAGCAGCTGGACACCCTGAGCACCGAGAGCCGCCATCTGCTGGCGGACAAGCCCCGCTGTGCCGCCATTCTGGGCGTGCATCTCGTAAAGCTGTTCCTGCTCTTCTGCCTGCCCTGGATGGGGCTGCGGTTCATGGGGCTGGATACCGGACTGGCCTTCTGGCAGGTGCAGCTCCTGACGTCGCTGACCTTCTTTGTCTCCAACGCCCTGCCCAACGTGGCGGGCATGGGCTCGGTGGAGACGGCCTTCCTGCTGGTGTACAGCAGCTTCCTCCCCGATGCTTCGTCCATGAGTCTGCTGATGTTCTACCGGCTGGCCAGCTATTACGCCGTCTTTGCGGCAAGCGCCGTCGGCTTTGGGCTGGCGCAGCGGCGGCTGAACCGCGGATGACTTTGTGAATGTTTTATTTCATTTTGGTAACAGTTCTTACTTCATTGTGCATTCTGCGCGGAATCTCTTGATTTTTTAGGCAAAACAATGTATAATAATTTCCGATAGCCGCCCATCACTGACAGTCTGATTCAAAAATCAAGGAGTACATTTTTATGAAACTGAACAAGATCTGTGCCGCCTCTGCCGTTCTGGCACTGGCTGTTGCTCTGACCGCCTGCGGTGGCTCCGCTTCCACTGCCGCTTCCAGCACTGCCTCTTCTGAGGCCGCTTCCTCCGTTGCTGCATCTTCTGAGGCAGCATCTTCTGAGGCTGCTGAGAGCGCAGAGTACACCGTTTACAACACCACCGGTTCTACCGTCTCCGAGCTGTACCTGTACGAGGCAGGCTCTGAGGACAAGGGCGAGAACCTGGCTGGCGAGGCCGGTCTGGCCGACGGCGAGAATGTCGTCATCACCCGCGATGTCGAGGCCGACAAGCAGGACGACATGACCTATGTTCTCGAGTTCACCACCGAGGACGGCAGCACCCAGAGCTTCGAGACCCTGCACTACGAGATCACGCCCATCTCTCTGAAGAGCGTGGACGCAGCTGCTGGCGCTACCCCCATCGCATTCGCTGCTCCTGAGCAGTAAAAATCGGCTCATAACGAAGAAAACGGCAGGTTCATTGAACCTGCCGTTTTCTTATTCTATCAAATTCAGCCCTTCATGGGGACAAAGCCCACGAGGTCCTTCACGACCTCGCCGCCGATGATGAGGCCCACGACCGACGGGACAAAGGCGTTCGAGCCGGGGACGGAGCGGCGGATGGTACACTTGCGCTGGGTACCCGGAGGGCAGATGCAGTGGTATTTGCAGCTGATGGAGTCATCCTCGATGGGAGTCATGACAGGCTCCCTGGAGTAAACGACTTTCAGGTGCCTGATGCGGCGCTTGCGGCACTCGGTGCGCATGACCTTGGCCAGCGGGCAGACGGAAGTCTTATAAATATCCGTGACCTCGAAGCGGGTAGGGTCCATCTTGTTGCCTGCACCCATGGAGCAGATGATGGGGACGCCAGCCTCCTTGCACTTCATGACCAGCGCAATTTTACCGGTGACCGTGTCGATGGCGTCCACCACGTAGTCGAACTGGCTGAAATCGAAGCTGTCCTGCGTCTCGGGGCCAAAGAAGGTCTTGTAGGTGGTGACCTTGATGTTGGGGTCGATGTCGTGGACGCGCTCTTCGGCCACATCCACCTTGAACCTGCCCACCGTCTTGCGGGTGGCGATGATCTGGCGGTTCAGGTTGGTGAGGCAGACTTTGTCGTCGTCGATCAGGTCGAGAGCCCCCACGCCGCTGCGGGCCAGCGCCTCGACGGTGTAGCCGCCCACGCCGCCCACGCCGAACACGGCTACGCGGGAATCGTGCAGTTTGGTCATTGCTTCCGCGCCCAGCAGCAGCTGGGTGCGGGAATACTGGTCTTGCATATCATTTCTCCTTTAGGTTCTGCTTTTTACAGTCACGGGCTTGCCCTCTCCGTCACCTTCGGTGACAGCTCTCCCAAAGGGAGAGCCAGAATGCAGCGGTCAGGCAATAGGCTCCGGCGCGAAGCGCCTGAGAGGGCCGGGCCGCTCCCCCTTATCCCTTCGCCACCTGTGTAATGGTGCCGCCGCCGAGGACGACATCGCCCTGATACAGCACGACGGCCTGCCCCGGGGTGGGGGCGCGCTGAGGCCGGTCAAATTCCAGACGGAAGCTGTCCGGCCCTGCCGGGTAGACGGTGGCAGGCTGTTCGGTCTGATGATAACGGGTGCGAGCCGTCACCCGCAGGGGGCCTTTCAGCTCCGGGATGGCGATCCAGTTCACTTCGTTCGCATAGACGATGGTATCGAACAGCTCCGACTCCGGGCCGACCGTGACGGTGTTGGCCTGCATATCCTTGGCGCAGACGTAGACCGGTGCGCCCATGGCGAGGCCCAGACCCTTCCGCTGGCCGATGGTGTACCGCACAGCGCCGCTGTGGGTGCCTACCTTTCTGCCGCCGACGTCGAGGAAATCGCCCGCCGGGTAGTGCTTGCCGGTGAACTCCTCCATAAAGCGGGCGTAGTCGCCGTCCGGCACGAAGCAGATGTCCTGACTGTCGTGCTTGCGGGCGTTCACGAAGTGCTGCTGCTCGGCGATGGCGCGCACTTCGCTCTTGTGCAGACCACCCAGCGGCAGGCGGACATGAGCCAGCTGCTCCTGCGTGAGGTTGTAGAGCACATAGCTCTGGTCTTTGCTCTCGTCCAGACCCTTTTTGAGCAGCCAGCGGCCCGTGGCCTCGTCCTGCTCCACCCGGGCATAATGGCCCGTGACCACATGATCCAATCCGTGCGCTTCTGCCCAGCGAAGCAGGTGATCGAACTTCATATATTTGTTGCAGTCGATGCAGGGATTGGGCGTACCGCCGGCCTCGTAGACCCGGATGAATTTGTCGATGATCTTTTCCTGAAAGTCTGCCGTAAAATCCAGCACCTCGTAGGGAATATCCATCGCATAGGCCACCTCGGCGGCGTCCTCAATGTCCCGCTCCGAGCAGCAGGTGTGCAGGCCCTCGGTGTTCACGGCCTCGTTGCGGGTGAGGCGCATGGTGACGCCGATGCAGTCAAAACCGTCCCTCTGCATGAGCCATGCCGCCACCGAGCTGTCCACACCGCCGCTCATGGCGATGAGCGCCCCGGGGCGGCGGGAAGTGTTCTGTGTTTCTGTCATTCTGTTCCTCTTCTGTTATAACATACTAAAACAGTAGTATAATACTACCGCAGCTTCTTTCTCTTGTCAAGCCGCAGAAAATTTGGCCGCAAAGGCCAGAAGTTCCGCTTTTTCGTTGGGCAGCCGCCCGGTGATGACCTCTTCCAGCAGCGCTTCTAGCGCGCGGCGCAGGCCCGGCCCGGGCGCGACGCCCGCCGCCATCAGATCGCGGCCATTCACGGCCAGCTGGGAGACGCGGCAGCAGGCGCTTTGGGCGGTCAGCGTCCCGGCCTCTTTTTGCAGGGCGGTAAATTCATCTTTTCTTTCCGGTCGAAGAGCGCTCCAAAGGGCAGTCAGCTGCTGCACGGTGTGGAGGTCGTATTTGCCAAGAAGTCGTTTGGCTTGAAGCGACAGCGCAGGAGTGCGGGGAGCTTTCTCCTTCACCAGCGTTGCCACTCCATCTATCACAGCATTGGAGCATTTCAAGCGTTTCAGCGCCTTCCGTGTTCCATCCTCCCCCAGCGGCAGAAGCAGCGCCGCCCAGCGGGTGGCCACTTCCTCTCCTCCTGCCGGAAGGGCATCTATGATCTCACGGGCTTCCGACAGATCGTCGGGCGGCAGTTCCGGCAGGACGAAGGCCAGCACCTCCGGCTCCAGATACGCCCCCGGCTTCGGGGCAGACAGGAGCTTGTCCAGCTCTTCTTCGATGCGCTCCACCGACACGCAGTCGAGGTGGGCGGCCAGCTGCTTCGCCGCCGCTTCGGTGGCCTCGTCGATCACAAAACCGAACCGGGCCGCAAAGCGGTAGAGACGCAGGATGCGCAGAGCGTCTTCTTCAAAGCGGCGCAGCGGCTCACCGACGGCCCGCACCACGCCCCGGGCCAGATCTTCCTGCCCGCCAAAGGGGTCGCACAAGCCCTCTTCGGCGCTGTAGGCCATGGCATTGATGGTGAAGTCCCGCCGGGCCAGGTCCTCCCGGACGTCGGGTACAAAGGCCACGCTGTCGGGGTGGCGGCCATCGGAATAACTGCCCTCGGTGCGGAAGGTCGTGATCTCGTAGAGCCTGCCGTCCCGCTTCACGGTCACGGTGCCATGCTGCAATCCGGTGGGGATGCACTGCTTTTCTCCGAACAGCTCCATCACCCGCTCCGGGCGGGCGGCGGTGCAGAGGTCCCAGTCGTGGGGCGCAAGGCCCAGCAGACTGTCCCGGACACAGCCGCCCACGGCGTAGGCCGCAAAACCCGCCCGGTGCAGCGCGTCCAGCAGGGCGGCGGCACCGGGTTCTATGGTGATGTTCATTCTTCGGCCTCCTCATATTGCAGGGTGACGCTTTTGCCGTCATAGCCGCACTCTGCCGCCGGGAAGAGGCTCTGCGCCTGGGCCAGCTCTTCTTCCGGGTCGGTGATCATGGGCGAATAGTGGACGAGCCAGAGCCGCTTCGCGCCCGCCTTGGCGGCGAGGGCCGCACTCTGCCCGAAGGTGCTGTGGCCGTACTGTTTGGCCTGCGCGGCCTGCTCCGGCAGAGCATAGGTGGAGTCGCAGAGCAGAAGGTCCGCACCCGCTGCGGCCTTTTCCAGCGCCGAACAGGGGGCGGTGTCGCCCGAGAAGACAAAGCTCAGCCCCTGCCGGGCCGGGCCGAGGACGGCTTCCGGCCGGATGACACGTCCACCGTCCAGCGTGATGCTCTCGCCGTGCTGGAGCGTCTTCCACTGCTTTACCGGGACGCCCAACGCCCGCGCCTGTTCGGGTGAGAACCGCCCGGCCCGGGGCAGATCGAGTCGGTAGCCCTGACTGACGACCCGATGGCGGGTCGGCACCGGCGCGAGCTTCGCGCCCTGGGGCCAGCCGCCGAATTTTTCGCAGAGCGCCGCCGGGGCGTCCAGCACCTCAGCGTAAACCGGGTACGGCAGAGGCCCCGTCAGCACCCGCAGTGCCGCCCAGACTTCGCCGAGCCCCTTCGGCCCGTACAGCGCCAGCGGGCGGATGCGGCCCTGACAGCCCAGCGTCTGCAGCAGCCCCGGCAGGCCGAAGATGTGGTCGCCATGGTAATGGGTCAGGCAGACGGCGTCCATCTTCATCAGGTTGACTCCGGCCCGGCGGGCGGCAGTCTGGGTCCCCTCGCCGCAGTCGAACAGGAGGCTGTGTCCTCCGCATTCAGCCACCGCCGCCGTGAGGGCGCGGTCGGGCAGGGGCATGGTGGCCGCTGTACCCAGCAGTGTAATGGTCAGCATAAAGTTTCTCCGTATCACAAAAAATCTCGATGGCTATAGTGTACCACACTCTTCGGCCCGGCACAATCGCACAGCCGCACCCTGACAGGCATAAGATGGCCCAAACCACAAAAGGAGGGGTCTTGTATGCAGCGTCAGCGGCCCGGGCATCGCATTCGGTCGTTCCACCACCGGGGGCTGCTGCTTCTGGCGGCGGCAGTGGCGGTGATGCTCTTTTTTCTCTACGGCTGCGTGGCAGGGGCGGTGTACAGCCCCCGGGGGCGGCTGGTGTTCATCCCTCTCGCACAGGTTTCAGGCAGTCGTACGACTCCGCTTTTTTCCGCTTTTATCTGGAAGGATCGGAGCTGCCACCGCATGGTACAATGTGCGGACCGATATGAAAAACAAGCCCGCTCCCCTGCTGAACCCCGGCACCCTCAAGCCCATGACGGCCAGGGAGCTGGACGGCGTTTTCTGCGATGAGCTGGTACAGCAGGAGCTGGACGACACCACGGCCTGATGGAGGCCGCCGGCGTGGAGCAGACCAGCGTCTTTGAGGCGGCAGAGCACTGAGCCAGACGGTCATTCCGCAAACAGCAAGCCAGCCGCCCTGCAAGGTAACAGGGCGGCTGGCTGCTTCTATTATGCAATTCAGGAGAATGGAGAAGAGAATCGCGTTTTTATGCTTCCGGGGGACGGAAGGTTTGTCGGAGAATCACTCGCCGCGGACGGCTGCGAAGCCTGCCTCGAGGTCGGCGATGATGTCGTCGATGTGCTCGGTACCAATGGACAGGCGGATGGTGTTCTGGTAGATCTGCTGCTCGGCCAGCTCCGCATCGGTCAGCTGGCTGTGGGTGGTGGAAGCCGGATGGATGACCAGACTCTTGACGTCGGCCACGTTTGCCAGCAGAGAGAAGATCTTCAGGTTGTCGATGAACTTGAATGCTTCCTCACGGCCGCCCTTGATGTTGAAGGTAAAGATGGAAGCGCCGCCGTTGGGGAAGTACTTCTCATACAGGGCGTGGTCGGGGTGATCCGGCAGAGAGGGATGGTTGACCTTCTCGACCTGAGGATGGTTGGCCAGGAACTCGACGACCTTCTTGGTGTTCTCCACATGGCGCTCAATGCGCAGGCTCAGGGTCTCGGTACCCTGCAGCAGCAGGAAGGCGTTGAACGGAGAGATGGTCGCGCCGGTATCACGCAGCAGGATGGCGCGGATGTAGGTGACGAAAGCGGCGGGGCCGGCTGCGTCAGCGAAGGACACGCCGTGGTAGCTGGGGTTGGGAGCGGCGATGTTGCCGTACTTGCCGCTGGCCTTCCAGTCGAACTTGCCGCTGTCCACGATGATGCCGCCCAGTGTGGTGCCGTGGCCGCCGATGAACTTGGTAGCGGAGTGGACGACGATGTCAGCGCCATGCTCGATGGGACGGATCAGGTACGGGGTGCCGAAGGTGTTATCAATGACCAGCGGCAGGCCATGCTTGTGAGCGATGGCTGCGATGGCATCAATATCAGGAATATCACTGTTGGGGTTGCCCAGAGTCTCGAGGTAGACAGCCTTGGTGTTGGGCTGGATCGCGTTCTCGACCTCTTCCAGATCGTGAGCGTCCACGAAGGTGGTGGTGACGCCGAACTGGGTCAAAGTGTGCTCCAGCAGGTTGTAGCTGCCGCCGTAGATGGTCTTCTGCGCCACGATGTGGTCGCCGGCCTGAGCCAGTGCCTCGATGGTGTAGGTGATGGCAGCTGCGCCGGAAGCAGTAGCCAGAGCAGCCACGCCGCCTTCCAGAGCGGCAATGCGCTTCTCGAACACATCCTGGGTGGAGTTGGTCAGACGGCCATAAATGTTGCCGGCGTCGGCCAGACCAAAGCGGTCAGCGGCGTGCTGGCTGTTGCGGAAGACATAGGAAGTGGTCTGGTAGATAGGCACAGCACGGGAATCGGTAGCGGGATCGGCCTGCTCCTGGCCAACGTGAAGCTGCAGGGTCTCAAATTTATAGTTAGACATAGTATTTTTCCTCTCTATCTGTACTCAAAGTATTATTTTTACTCATAAAAATGCCCGGCAGCGTGGGGAGTTTCACCTTTCGTCTGCCGGGCAAAGAAATCGTTCTCAGCTCAGAGCCTTTTGTCTGTCTCGGGCGTCACATTCGCTCGCGCATTCGCGGCATAGAGGGCACCGTACAGCTATGGCTCAGAGTTTGTTTCTCAGCCCGGGCGCTGTACATTCGCCCACAGCGGAAGTTGGCGTGCAGAAGACTTTTCCAAATCAGCGTCATTTGAGTACCCTCCTTTCCGAGATTCCCACTTACCTACAAGGCGTGTGGTTTTGTTGTCTGCATTATATTCTCTCCTACCCATATTGTCAATAGGTTTAATCAAATTTCTTCCAAAAAAGGTTTTAAGAGTCATTCTTTTGAGAAAAATGCAAAAAGATTGCATTTTGGTCTTGCATTTCACGCAGAATCCGTGTATACTCTTTCCTGCGCCTAAATTGCAATCAGGTTGCAGTTTAGACAACTAAAGCACTTTTCGTCCCTCCGTTTATTTTGGGTGAAGACAGAAAATGGTGTGGCGCGGGGGATGTTTTTCTTTCGGTCAAATAGCTTTGCGCTCCGCGCGGGCCAGAGGCAGAGTTGGTTTTTTTCTTTAAGCTGGTTCTCGCGCTGGTAGCGCGGGGGATGTTTTTTCTTTTGGTCAAGCGGCTTGCGCTCCGCGCGGGCCAGAGGTAGGGAGGGGTGTTTCGACTCCCCCCTCCCTAC
>ERZ832973.81-NODE-81-length-123410-cov-199.232313_pt1 | contig 123410 bp, 108 predicted proteins | sample MGYA00519950_ERZ832973 | MGnify/ENA primary metagenome ERZ832973 (study PRJEB31850, sample SAMEA3708734) | human gut metagenome | biome: human gut; feature: human-associated habitat; material: faeces | place: China | collected 2014 ... | reverse complement strand
TCCAAGCTAAAACAAAATGGATGCCTCCCTCTAAATTCAGAGAAGCATCCATGATGGAAGGTTAATTATTTATTTTTGAGCCAGTGTCCAGAAAACCGGGTACATATCATTGCTCCAATGACGAAGAGGGGACTTTTATATACTATATATCAAGAATATTTCCGCGCGTTCACTCTTCCATGCAGGCATACCTTGCCATCAGGACAGCCCCGCCGGTCAAGAGTGCGGCGACAAGCTCCACCACCCAGACAGATGCCACTGCGCTGAGCAGAACGGACAGCGAGTCGATGACAAAGTGGAACAGGTAGGCCCGCACCAGCTCCATGGGGGCCTTTTTGCGGATGGACTGGAACACCAGAATCGACAGGCTCAGATGGAGCACCACCGCAATGATCCGCTCTACGCCGCCTGCAAAAAACGTCAAGCTCGGTGTCGTCCACAGCGCCGAAAGAGCCGCTGCCGTGTCTGCCGCCTTCTCTGCGTCAAGAGTCGCCAGCTGTGCAGACATGGTGCCGGAATTTATCATCACGGCACTTGCGATGTTGTTGATAGATGTCACACCGCACAGAAGCATTGCCTCTACGCCGCCGTGTCCGGCACCATACATAAAGGCATTCGGAAAATCCAGCGGCTTCACCAGAAACCTCATGGCGATGTAACGACCGGTCTCTTCAAAAAGAGCTGCCATCAGGCCGCCATAGACTGCGTATAGGATCACGCTTCCGGTCAGCGCTTCTCCGGCCAGCCGGAACACGATGCGATGGATGGCAGCTTCCAGCAGCAGCACCATCACGAAGAAAACGCCGCACCCGATAAAGAACGGTGCAGTCTTCGCACCCAGCTTCTTCTTTGCGTAAACAAAGAGGCCTATGGGAAGTGCGAAGGAGACGACAAGCGAAAACACCATGCCTGCGATGCTTGCCCCGGGTACCATACCTACTGTCATAGTCATCCTCCCTGCCGATATACCATCGGCGTTTTTGCAAGGCCTGCCCCCGGAGGGGAGCAGGGTCATTCAATATCCAGCTCCGGCGGCAGGTCGATCTGATCGGAGACGTACCGGCCGTTCTTTTTGCGCTGACGCACACACTCGGTGAGGAGATACTCGATCTGCCCGTTCACCGAGCGGAAATCGTCCTCAGCCCATGCGGCAAGGGCCTCATAGAGCTTTGCGTTCAGGCGCAGGGGGATCTGCTTTTTGGGCTCTGCCATCAGTACAGGCTGCCGCTGTTCACGATGGGCTGTGCGTCCCGGTTGCCGCAGAGCACCACCAGCAGGTTGGAGACCATGGCCGCTTTCCGTTCGTCATCCAACTCCACCACTTTGTTTTCGCTCAGCCGGTCCAGTGCCATCTCCACCATGCCCACGGCGCCGTCCACGATCATCTTGCGGGCGTCGATGATGGCGCTGGCCTGCTGGCGCTGGAGCATCACTGCGGCGATCTCCGGCGCATAGGCCAGATAGGTAATCCGGGCCTCCACCACCTCGATGCCTGCCTCAGCCACGTTTTTCTGGATCTCGTCCCGGATGCGGGCCGCCACCACCTCCGAGGAACCCCGCAGGCTGCCCTCGTCGGCCACGCCGTCTCCGGTGGTGTCCACGTTGGGGGCCACATCGTAGGGGTACACCCGCACCACGTTACGCAGGGCGCTGTCACACTGGAGGGAGAGGTATTCCTTGTAGTTGTCCACATTAAACACCGCCTTGGCAGTGTCGGTGACCCGCCAGATCACGGCGATGCCGATCTCCACCGGGTTGCCCAGACAGTCGTTGATCTTCTGCCGGGAGTTGTTCAGGGTCATCATCTTCAGGGAGATCTTTTTGCTTACGCTGCTTGAGGCGAGCTGGCTGTTCTGGCCGCTGACGCTCAGCAGGGCGGCTGCGCCGCTCTCCTTGCTGGTCACGTCCCCGCTCTGGCTCAGGCGGGTACCGGCGGCGGGGTTGACGGCGGTGCAGAAGGGGTTCACCCAGTAAAAGCCCTGTCCCTTCAGGGTGCCAATGTAATCACCAAACAGGGTGAGCACCAGTGCCTCCTGCGGCTTTAACACCTTAAGACCGCAGAACAGGAAGATGCCTGCGATCCAATATGCAATGGACAAAATCAGCAGCGGCACGCCCAGAAGCATCCGGTCTGCATTCAGCAGGGTGACACTGTAAATGAACAGTGCAATAGATGCCACATAGCCCAGCAGGGTGAGCAGCAGCATAGCCATGCCGTTTTTGCGGGTATTCAAAATTTTTTCTTCCATAACAGTTTCCTCCTTATGGGGTCGGAAGCGTTTCTTTTTGATACTAAAATCATATCACTTTGCCGCACCGCTGTCAAGAGAGGGACGCAAAAAAAGAGCCCGCCCCGCCGCAGGTGCGGCAAGGGCAGGCCCTCTTGTCTGGAAAATGTGGAAACGCCGCCGGATAAAACGGGAAGGGAGCGTCAGCGTTTGTATTTCGCAGCGGTCTGCAGACGCTGCATGGCGCGGTCCAGAGCGATCTTGGTCTGGTAGTACTCGTGCATGCTCTGCTTATGCTGCAGGCGCTCTTCGGCGCGGATGCGGGCAGCCTCGGCACGGTTCTTGTCGATGTCCTCGGGGCGCTCGGCGCTGTCCACCAGCAGAAGCACGAAGGTGGGCGTCACCTCAGCGATGCCGTCGCCGACCAGAATCTCGCGGGTCTCGCCGTCCACAGTGAACTTGAGCATCCCCATGTGGATAGCCACCAGCACCGGGCTGTGGCCGGCCTGAACACCGTAGACGCCGTCCTTCACGGGCAGCACCATGCTCTCGCAGCTGCCCTGATAGAACTCACCGCTGGAAGCCGTGATGTTGAGGATGAAGCTGTTCATCAGGCCTCACCGCCTTTTTCCTCCGCCAGCTTGTCCGCTGCCTTCTTGCGGGCGTCGTCGAGGGTGCCTACGTTGAAGAAGGCCCACTCGGGCAGGTCGTCGCACTTGCCGTCCACGATGGCGGCAAAGCCCTTGACCGTCTCGGCCAGCGGCACATATTTGCCAGGCAGGCCGGTGAAGTTCTCAGCCACCGAGAAGGGCTGGGACAGGAACTTCTGCAGCTTACGCGCACGGGTGACGGTGAGTTTGTCTTCCTCGCCCAGCTCGTCCATGCCCAGAATGGCGATGATGTCCTGCAGTTCCTGATAGCGCTGCAGCGTTGCCTGCACCTTGCGGGCCACGCGGTAGTGCTCCTCGCCCACGATGTCGGCTTCCAGAATGCGGGAGGTGGAAGCCAGCGGGTCCACAGCGGGATAGATGCCCTGCTCGACGATCTTACGGCTCAGGACGGTGGTTGCGTCCAGATGTGCAAAGGTGGTAGCGGGAGCGGGGTCGGTCAGGTCGTCGGCGGGGACGTAGACGGCCTGCACCGAGGTGATGGAGCCGTCGCGGGTGGAGGTGATACGCTCCTGCAGGGCGCCCAGCTCGTTGGCCAGCGTGGGCTGATAGCCGACAGCCGAGGGCATACGGCCCATCAGAGCGGAGACCTCAGAGCCGGCCTGCACGAAACGGAAGATGTTGTCGATGAAAAGCAGCACGTCCTTGTGGGTCTCCTCGCGGAAATACTCGGCCATGGTCAGGCCGGTCTCCGCCACCCGCATACGGGCTCCTGGGGGCTCGTTCATCTGGCCGAAGACCAGCGCGGTCTTGTTCAGGACGCCGGAGGCGTTCATCTCGCCCCAGAGGTCGCAGCCCTCGCGGGAGCGCTCGCCGACGCCGGTGAAGATGGAGTAGCCGCCGTGCTCGGTGGCCACGTTGTGGATCAGCTCCTGGATCAGGACGGTCTTGCCGACGCCTGCGCCGCCGAACAGACCGATCTTGCCGCCCTTGGCGTAGGGGGCCAGCAGGTCGATGACCTTGATGCCCGTCTCCAAAATCTCAGTAGCGGGCTTCTGCTCTGCAAAGCTGGGGGCCTTGCGGTGGATGGGCCAGTGCGGCACATCGTCCACAGAGCCCTTGCCGTCGATGGGGCGGCCCAGCGGGTCGAACATACGGCCCAGCGTGGCCTCGCCCACCGGGGCAGTCAGGCCGTGGCCGGTGGCGGTGACTTCCATACCCTTGCCCAGACCTTCGCTGGCCGAGAGCATGATGCAGCGCACCGTCGATTCGTTGACGTGCTGCGCCACCTCCATCGTGCGCTCGGTGCCTTCTGCGGTCACGGTCAGCGCTTCCTGCAGGGCAGGCAGTCGGCCTGCGGTGAACTGCACGTCCACCACAGGGCCGGCCACGCGAATAATTTTTCCCTGTATCATAGATTTGCCTCGTTTATTAGATGTGTCAACCTCTCCGTCACGACTGGCGTCGTGCCGCCTCCCCTGGCGAGGGGAGGCTATGCGGAAAAGTTATTCTTGTGATTTCACCGCAGACGCGCCGCCGATGATCTCGGTGATCTCCTGAGTGATGGAGCCCTGGCGGGTGCGGTTATATTCCAGCTGCAAGTCGCGTATCATATCGTTGGCGCTCTTGGTGGCCGAATCCATGGCGGTCATGCGGGCGCTCTGCTCAGCGCAGAAGCTCTCGGTCATGGCACCGAAGATCATGCCGTGCATATAGATAGGAGCGGTCTGCTCGAACACGGTCCATGCGTCCGGCACCAGCTCGACTTCGCTGCGGGGGTCGCCCAGACCCTTGGGGGCGGGCTGCAGATGCTCGTGGTCCAGCGGCAGCAGACGCACCATGACCGGCTCACTGGTGAGCGCGTTCTGGATCTTGGTGTAGATAAGATAGATCTCATCCAGTTTGCCCGACTTGAAGTCGTCGATGGCGTCCACCGTGATGTCACGGGCGCGCTGCAGCGACGGGGCGGTCGCGCCGTACTGGAACTCCTGCACCAGACGGGGGTCTTTGCGGAGGGCGCGGTAGCCCACCTGACCGATGACATAGAAACGGTCGTTCCTCTCAGCCTTTTCCAGCAGGAGTTTCAGCACGTTCTGGTTGAAAGAGCCTGCCATGCCCTTGTCTGCCGTCAGCACCAGATAGGCGCGGCGGAGCTCGCCGTCCTCTCTCTGCCGCTCGTGGAAGAACGGATGCACCGGCTCATCGGGCAGATGGGGGACGACACGGGAGATGGTGTCTCTCATGCGGGTGAAGTAGGGCAGGACGTTCTGGTAGTTCTTGCGTGCCTTGCGCAGCTTGGAGGAAGAGATCAGATACATCGCGTTCGTGATCTTGCGGGTATCCTGAATGCTCTCGATGCGCTCTTTCAGCAGCTTACTGGACGCCATGACTCTCGCCTCCCTCGTAGGCCTTCCATGCGTTCAGGATGGTGTCGGTCTGCTCGGGAGTGAGCTTGCCGGTGGCCGTGATGGCATCCATCGTGCCGGACACATCTGCATGGAACTGGCGAACAAAGGCAGCGGTGCGCGCCCGCTGCTCAGCGAGAGGCACTTCGTCCAGCATCCCGTGGGAAGCCAGCACAAGGGTGACCACCTGCTCGGCGTCGGTCTTGGGCTGATAGAGCGGCTGCTTGAGCATCTCGGTCAGAGCCTTGCCGTGCTCGAGCTGATGGCGGGTCTCGGCGTCCAGATCGGAGCTGAACTGCGCGAAGGACTCCATATCCTTGTACTGGGCCAGCTCGATGCGCAGGTTGGCGTTGGCCTTCTTCATGGCCTTGGTCTGGGCTGCGCCGCCGACACGGGAGACGGACAGGCCCACGTTGACAGCCGGGCGGTTGCCGGCGTTGAACAGGGCGCTCTCAAGGAAGATCTGACCGTCGGTGATGGAGATGACGTTGGTGGGGATGTAAGCGGACACGTCGCCTGCCTGAGTCTCAACGATGGGCAGCGCGGTGATGGAGCCGCCGCCCAGTGCGTCGCTCATGCGGCAGGAGCGCTCCAGCAGACGGGAGTGCAGATAGAAGACATCGCCGGGGTAAGCCTCACGGCCCGGAGAGCGGCGGAGCAGCAGGGAGATGGCACGGTATGCCACCGCGTGCTTGGAGAGGTCATCGTAGACGATGAGGACGCTCTTGCCCTGCGCCATGAAATATTCAGCCAGTGCCGTACCGGCGTAGGGTGCGATGTACTGCAGCGGGGCGCTGTCGGAAGCGGTAGCCGCCACGATGGTGGTATATCCCATCGCGCCGTGCTTCTTCAGGTCTTCGGCCACGCGGGCGATGGAAGAAGCCTTCTGGCCGATGGCGACGTAGATGCAGAGCACGCCGGTGTCCTTCTGGTTCAGGATGGCATCGGTGGCGATCGAGGTCTTGCCGGTCTGGCGGTCGCCGATGATCAGCTCACGCTGACCGCGGCCAATGGGGAACATGGAGTCGATGGCGAGGATGCCGGTGTGGAGCGGCGTATCCACGCTCTGGCGCTCGAGGATGCCGGGGGCCTGCTTCTCGATGGGGTTGTAGCCCACAGCCTCGATGGGGCCTTTACCGTCGATGGGCTCGCCCAGCGGGTCGATGACACGGCCAAGGAAGCCGTCGCCCACCGGGATGCCGGCACGCTTGCCGCTGCGGGTGACCATGGTGCCGACGCCGACGGTCTCAGCGCCGTCGAAGAGCATGATGCCCAGACGGCCCGGCTCGACGCTCTCCACCATGCCCTTGGCGCCATTCTCGAAGGTGACGATCTCGCCGTAGACGGCGCGGTCCATGCCTTCCACTTCCACGATGCCGTCGGCGGAGGAGATGACCACGCCGCCCTCTTCGCTGGTGGCGGCGGGCTTGTAGTCCTCGATGCGGGTCTTGAGGGTGGCCAGAGAGGGCTTGTCGGCCATCATCTGGTCAATGGCGTGGCGGCCGGAGTTATCGAAGACGCGGTCGCCGATCTGCAGCACATAGCCGGAGAGGAGGCTGTCGTCCACCGTGACGTTCAGGATGACCTCGGTGGCGTCGTATAGCTTCGCGACCTCTTTCTTGATGCGCTCCAGGTCCTCCTCGCGGGGGGTGCGGGCGGCACGGAGGTCAGCTTTGACGATGCGGTTGGCCGAGAAGAACTCGGTGCTGAATTCACTTGCCATTTTCAGCCCCCGCTTTCTCCAACAGGTCGTCCAGCAGGCGGGCGTCGTCCTGCTCGTTCAGGTTGCGGGCCAGCAGCTTCTCGCACATGGCGCGGGCCAGTGCGGTGGTCTGGGCGTCAGCCTGGCGCAGCTTGTGCTGGCGCTCGGCCTCGGCGGCAGCTTTGCCCTCGGCCAGGATGGCGTCGGCCTGCTGCTGGGCGTCAGCCAGCAGCTGCTGCTTGTCCTTTTCGGCCTGCTGCTCGTAGGCAGTGCGGCGGGCAGCAGCCTCGGTGTCCACATTGCGCAGCTTTGCCTGCGCGTCGTTCAGGGCCGCAGCGGCCTCCTGCTTGGAGGTCTCGGCGGCGTTCAGTGCGTCATCCACCTGCTTCTGGCGCTGTGCGATGATGTTCATGACGGGCTTGTACAGGAACTTGCGCAGCAGCAAAAACAGAACCAGAATGTTGACGACTGTATACAGAAGGTTCAGATTCAGAGTCAGCATTCGTCATGCCTCCGTTATCAACCCAGGAACAGGATGATGAGCAGAGCAACGACGAAGCCGAAAATTGCAGTACCTTCGGCCAGAGCTGCACCCAGCAGCAGGTTGGTCTGGATCTTACCGGAAGCTTCCGGCTGGCGGCTGATGGCCTCCGTTGCCTTGCCGGTGGCAATGCCGATGCCGATGCCGCCGCCGATACCAGTCAGCGCTGCGATGCCAGCGCCCAGAGCTACGAGTCCGTTCATAATTATTTCTCCTTTATAAATCAATATTCTTCTTGAGGCTCCCCCTCTGGGGGAGCTGGCGCAAATGCGCCTGAGAGGGCAGGCCGCCTTTCTCAGAGCTTCCATACAGCGATAAGAACCTTCTTCGTCAGAGCGAGGTCATCGCTGTGGTTTCTGCTTTTTGTCAGCATCCTTGCCCTCTCCGTCATCTTCGATGACACCTCTCCCAAGGGGAGAGGCTTTTGAGAGGTTTACTCTTCTCCACCAATACTCTCTTTCATGAACAGCGAGGTGAGGAAGACAAAGACATAGGTCTGGATGAGACCATCGAACAAATCAAAGTACAGGCTGAAGATGGCCGGCACGAACACCGGGACCACCAGCTTGATGAGCTCCATGATGACGAAAGCGCCCAGCACGTTGCCGAACAGTCGCATACACAGGCTGGTGGGGCGGATGGCGATCTCGAGGATGTTCATGGGGGTCATGATGGGGGTGGGGGCGGCGAGGCTCTTGAGGAAGCCCTTGCCGCCCCGGGCATGGATACCGGAATACTCGATGAGGCAGATACTCATGAGCGCCAGCGCAGCGGTGACATTCAGATCCTTCGTGGGGGGCTTGATGCCGAACACGCCGATGAGGTTCGCACAGGCGATATAGAGAGCCACCGTCATGAGGTAAGGCACATACCGTCTGCCCTGCTCGCCCAGCAGGCCCGTGAAGAAGTTGTCGATCGTGGTGACGACCAGCTCAAGGATGGCCTGCCGCCTGGAGATGTGGTCCACCTTGAGGTTCCGGGTGAGCAGGATGGAGACGATAACCAGAAACAGCATGATGCCCCAGCTGACCACCACGGATTCCGGCACCTGCAGGCCGCCGAGGGAGATCATCTCCACATTCAGCTCCTCTTTCAGGGCCGCAGTCAATGCGTTCATCTCTTTGCCTCCTTTCTGAGCAGAGTCTTATCCTGAAGCGTAAAGGTATCGTTCGTTTTCACTCTATCTCCTTTCGTTTCTTTTATTAAAGCAGCTGTGCTAAAAATCAAAGAAGGTGCGTTTGTTTTTATGGAAACACACCCTCTTTTCGCGCTCAGCGCAGCCCTTTGCGTCTGGTATCATAGCACGATTGGTGCAGTTTGATAAGACCTTTGGTCGATATTCTACTTTTTGTTATATCTTATTTCACACCTTGGCCGGGAATGTTGTGCATCTTGCTTAATAATGCACAGTCAAGCCGTCCATCTTGACCAAATTCTTAGTTATTCCTTAGTGGTTCGTTTCATTTTTGAGGTAAAGCGAAACCCTTCCGGCAGAATTATACGCTCCATGTATATAGGGTATATAAAATTCATATAGCTGTCAAGTGTCCGATGGATGAAATTTTCTTATCGCGATCATCAAAAATAGCGCCGGTCAAAACGGCATCTTTGCGATATGCTGTTTGGATGTTGCACTAATTTCTTGACTTGCGACAAAAACGCAAACTGCTATCATCAGAAGCTTATCTTTATTAAGTAATATTACCTGTTTATAATATAGGCTCACCGGGCGTTCCGTCCACCGCGGCGGAAGATAGCACGGAAGAAGTTTGGCAGTTCTTGCGCAGAGGTTTCCCACAAAAGGCACTGCGGGCCGCTCAGACTGCGCAGGGAGGCTGTTCCTGTCTTCCGTTTGTGCGAACAATACAATTTTTTAGTTGTTTCTTGAAAAAATATAACTAATTCATTGTGCATTCTGCGAATGGACAAACCGCGCCCGCGCGTGTATAATAAAGCCAGAAACCAGAGAAGTACAGCAGAAGCTCAAATGAGAGCTAACCCCGCTGACTTTAAGCAGAAAGGAGCGAAGACCGATGGTTGATATGGAACCCGCACAGTACGCACAGACTGTCGGGGTTCGCTGAGAAGCAAAACAGAAGCTCACCACAAACGGGATGTTTCCCCCGTATAAAAACACAACAACAAGAGCCGTTCTTGAGCATCGATAAAGCGAACAACAGAACAGTCTGTGAAATAAAATCCCCCGCGTTCAAATAGATCCGCCGAAGGTGATCCCAATGAAGAAAGCTTTTGTACGGAACGTCTTATTTGAATAACTCTAAAGGAGAAACTCCGATGTACTAAGTAATGACACTCCCTTCGCAAATCTAACCCGAAAGAATGTGGTAATATGAAATTCATCTCTGTGATTCGTATCCTGCACTCCAACGGTTAAGAAAAGGGTCATTCCAATGTACTAAGAAATTCATTCCCCTGCCAATCGTTCTTCACCGTTTCAAAGGAGAATCTTCTATGAAACGTCCGGTACAGACCGAAAAATGAAGAAATCGAGGTCAAGAGGCTATGACTCCGAAGAAGTAAGCATCCTGCCGACTGAGGGCTTGCAACCGCCTCGAGTCGGCAGGTTTTTTATCTGATGTTTTCCAATGAAGCCCGCATCCTCCCGTTTTCCTGCCGGGAGGATGCGGGTTTTGTTTTGTCCCGGATATTTTGCGGCGGCAGGCTCAGGGCCTGTAGATTTTCGAATCTATTTCGTGTATACTTTTGCTCAGAAAGCAGCACTTGCAAGGAGGCAGACCACTATGGCAAGCAATTTCGAGTTCTACTCCCCCACCCGGGTCATCTTCGGCAAAGGCACCGAACAGCGCGTGGGCGCGCTGGTGCGCGAATACGGCGGCACCCGCGTCCTCATCGTCTACGGCGGCAAGAGCGCCGTCCGCTCCGGTGTGCTGGACCGGGCCGAAAATTCTCTGGCCGAGGCCGGCATTTCCAGCTGGACGCTGGGCGGCGTCGTGCCGAATCCCCACCTCGACAAGGTCTACGAGGGCATCCGCATCGGCAAAGAGAACAGCATCGACTTCCTGCTGGCCGTGGGCGGCGGCAGCGTCATCGACACGGCCAAGGCCATCGCCTACGGCCTGGCCGAGCCGGAAAAGGACGTCTGGGAGCTGTACGAGCACACCCGCACGGCCAGCAAGTGCCTGCCGGTGGCCAGCATCCTGACCATCGCGGCGGCGGGCAGCGAAACATCCAACAGCAGCGTCATCACCCGGGTGGACACCCGCCAGAAGCGGGCCTACAACGACGACATCAGCCGCCCGAAGTTCGCCCTCATGGACCCCGAGCTCACCAAGACCCTGCCCGACTATCAGACCGAGTCCGGCTGTGCCGACATCATGATGCACACCATGGAGCGCTATTTCACCAATGGCGGCAATATGGAGCTGACCGACGCGCTGGCCGAGGGCCTGCTGCGCACCGTGATGAAGAACGCGGTCATCCTCCACACCGACCCGGCCAACTACGAGGCCCGGGCCGAGGTGATGTGGGCGGGCAGTCTGTCCCACAACGGCCTGACCGGCTGCGGCATCGCCAGCGGCGACTTTATGTCCCACAAACTCGAGCACGAGATGGGCGGCATGTTCGACGTGACCCACGGCGCGGGCCTCGCCGCCCTCTGGCCCAGCTGGGCGCGGTACGTCTACAAGGACTGCCTGCCCCGCTTCGTCCGCTTTGCCCGGAACGTCATGGGCGTGACCACCGACGGCACCGACGAGGAGATCGCCCTGAAAGGCATCGAGGCCATGGTGGACTTCTACCACAGCATCGGGATGCCCGCCAGCTTCCACGAGCTGGGCATCGACCCCACCGACGCGCAGATCGACGAGATGGCCCGCCGCTGCCTCGAAGCTTCCGGCTCCGCCCTCGGCTCGGCCAAAAAACTCAGCCTCGATGACATGATCGCCATCTACCGCGCCGCCAACCACTAAGAAGCTTTTTTTCATCTCCGCCCGGCACAGAGTATTTTGCTTACTCTGTGCCGGGCATTTCGCTGTCTTTTGTGTGCTTCATCCTGCTTTTTGGCAAAGAAGTGGAAAAGAGATAGAGAAAAAACAGGAGTATTTGCTTGAATTCTCTTTCATTTTTGTATCTCAGCCAGTATAATGAAAGAATAAAGAGAGCTTCGGTCCTTTTTTACCGAAGCCTCTCTTTCTGAATCGAAAAGTTTGGGGTATCAATTTCTATGACGAGAGAAGAGATGCAGGCCCGTCTCGAGGTTTGCCGCGAACTCTATACGGACATCCGTCTTCTGGACGCAGATACTGTCAGCAGTATCCACGAAGGCACACGCACCGACCCTTCCGGGCCGGACATCTGCTTTGCCTGCCGGAACAAGAGCGCCTTCTCCCGCCACTGCGCGGCCAAGCTGGCGCTGGCGACCAAGAGCAAAGCCTGCCGTCTGGAATCCTGCGGCACCGACATCGCCCACATCACGGCCCGCTACTATGAGGTGGAGGGCAGGCCCTATGTCCTCGAGCTCGTCCAGCGCACCCCCGGGCGCACCACCATCGACCCGGAGGACAGCGAAGCACTGATGAGCGAGGCATCCGGCTACGGCGTCAAGCTCTACCACGACAGCCTCACCTGCGCCTTCAACCGCCGCTATTATGAGGACGTCGTGCAGGGCTTCGAAGGCCCCTTCGGCGTCGCCATCATGGACCTGGACGATTTCAAGATCTACAACGACTCCTGCGGCCATCAGGCCGGCGACCTGGCACTGGAGGTAACGGCGGCGGTCATCCGGGACTGCATCCGTCAGACCGACACCCTCATCCGCTACGGCGGCGACGAATTCCTGCTCATCCTGCCCGGCTGCCCCATCGAGAAGATAAGATCCAAACTCGAGCAGATACGCGCCCGGGTGCAGACCACAGGCGTCCCCGGCTACCCTCACATCCATCTCTCGCTGAGCATCGGCGGCGTACTGCAGACTGCTGAGGATACCATGGAGACTGCCGTCCACTGTGCCAGCCGCCTGATGTATCAGGCCAAGGAGCACAAGAACACCGTCATCGTGGCCAGCTCCAGCGCGGTGCTGTCGGCCCCGGCCACCCTGCTGCCCAAGCAGAGCCGCCAGCAGATCCTGATCGCCGACGACTCCGCGATGAACCGGATGCTGCTGGCCGAGATACTGGGGACTGACTTCCGTATCCTGGAAGCCTCCAACGGCGAAGACTGTCTCGAGCAGCTGCGCCACAACTCAGGCGACGTCGCACTGGTGCTGCTGGACATCAATATGCCGGTACTGGACGGCTTCGATGTGCTGTCGGCCATGAACCGTGACCACTCCATCGAGGACATCCCGGTCATCATGATCTCCAGCGACGACTCCAAGGACATCATCCGCCGGGCCTTCGAGCGGGGCGTCTCCGACTACATCAACCGCCCCTTCGACGCCCGGACGGTCTACCGCCGGGCTTTCAATACCATCAGGCTCTACGCCAAGCAGCGGCGTCTGGTACGGATGGTGTCGGCCCAGACCCGCAAGCAGGAGCACAACACCACCATGCTGGTCAATGTGCTGAGCCAGATCGTGGAGTTCCGCAACGGTGAGAGCGGCTCCCACGTCCGCCACATCCGCATCCTGACCGAGAAGATCATGGCCCAGCTGCTGCGCAAGACCGATAAATACTCCCTCTCTTCCGAGGAGCAGGACAACATCACCCTCGCCTCGGCCCTGCACGACATCGGCAAGATTGCCATCGACGAGAAGATCCTGAACAAGACCGGCCGCCTGACGCCGGAGGAGTTCGCCGTCCTCAAGACCCACACCACCGAGGGCGCGGCCCTGCTCCACCGACTGGAAAATTTCGACACCGAACCGCTTTTGCAGACGGCCTGCGACATCGCCCGCTGGCACCACGAGCGGTGGGATGGCCGGGGCTATCCGGACGGCCTGGCAGGCGACGACATCCCCATCGGGGCGCAGCTGGTCTCGCTGGCCGACGTCTACGACGCGCTGACCAGTGAGCGCTGCTACAAAAAAGCCTTCCCCCACGAAAAGGCCGTGCAGATGATACTGGGCGGCGAGTGCGGCACCTTCAATCCCCTGCTGCTGGAATGTCTCAAGGACATCGAGGGCAGTTTGCAGGCAGAACTGAAAAAGGACTACCATTCCGACCCCGCTGAACTCGAAGTATAAACGAAGCGCACCCCTTCTCCACACAGAAGCAGAAGGGGTGCGCTTTTCTATGTTTGCCGAAAGTTTTCAACAACACAAAACTTCATCCTCTCATCACAAATTTCCATCGTCCTTTTTTTTGAGGGCCGTCAAACCTGCGTGAATGGGGTCGTTTCCTGCGTGAATCGCTGTGTCTGAGCCCCGATGGTTATGTTATAATATGGTCATAAGGGAGGAACTGAGGATGGAGCTTCGATTTGCGGTCGTAGAAGACCGCCTGCCCGACGCTCAGCGGTTGGAGAGCCTTTTGCGGCTGGCTTTCGGCGGCGGGCAACCATTGGTCTGTGACCATTATGAGAGCGGCGACGCCTTTCTGGCGGCGTTCCCCTCAAAAAATTATCAGGTCGTTTTTCTCGACATCTGCATGGAAGGCACCAACGGCATCGAGACGGCGCGCATCCTGCGCCGGACCGACCCCGACCTGCTGCTGGTGTTCGTGACCTCGTCCCCGGAATACGTATGGGACGCATTCCCCGTCCACCCCTTCGACTATCTGCTCAAGCCCTACCGGGAAGAAAAGCTCTTCCAGCTGGCCGACGAGCTGCGGCGGGTGCTCTTCCGGGCCGAACCGGAGCTGGAAGTCCGCATCGCACGGCAGCAGGTACATCTCCCCCTGCGGAAGATACAGTACGCCATGGCCCAGAACCACTACGTCCGCATCGTCAGCGACGACGGCGAGTGCCGGACCGTCTCCACCTTCTCCCAGGTGGAGCAGCTGCTGCGGGCGCAGGAGAACTTCATCGTCTGCAACCGGGGCGTCATCCTGAACATGGACAAGGTGCTCCGGCTGAACTGTGACTGCTTCGAGATGCTGGACGGCACCTGCCTGCCCGTGCGTCAGAAGGACAAGAACACCCTGTTCGCCCAGTTCACACAATATCAGTTCCGCCATATGCGGCGGGAGCTTTGACGCCGAGAGGAGGCCCGACCTTGGACTTTTCTTTATTTGGACGCTATTTTCTGGACCTCGCCGTCTTCTACCCGGGGACATTCCTCTGCCTCGCGCCCCTGTGGGAGCATGTGAAGGCCCCCCGGCGCACCGCTGTGCTGACAGCCGCTCTTGTCACGGTCATCTGCCTTGCGGCGGCGGCCCTCTGCGCCATCTTCGAGCTGGACAGCAACCTCCTGCTTCTGCCCACCCTGCTGGCGGCGTTCTGGCTGCTGCGATGGCGGATGGGTCCGGAAGTTTCCGTGAGCCAGACCGCCTTTCTCTTCGCCGTCTCCGGCGTCATGATGGCAGTCTGCTCCCTGCTTTCCGTGGTGCTCAACGCCCGGGCTGAGGTGGGCAACGACGCCCCGGCCTGTCTCGTCTCCACCTCTCTGCTCAAGCTGGGGCTCTCGGCAGTGCTCTGCATCATCTTCTGGTTCACCGCCGTCCAGTGGAGCCGCTGGCTGCTGCGGGAGTACCGGGGCGAAGCCTTCTGGCAGTCGGCGTGGCCACTGCCCGCCATCTACGCGGCTTTCCTCGTCTTCTGCATGCCGCTGGACCCGGCCGTCGTGCTCATCAACCGTCTGATGATCATTTCTGTCCTGGCCGTATCCATCTCTCTGCTGGGCATCTTTTTGCTGCTGTACGAGATGTATCAGGTGGCCCGGGAGTACACCCGCAGCGCCCAGCTCGACCGGGAAAACCAGCTTCTGGCCGTGGAATCCCGCCGCTACACCGAGCTGCGGACCTATATGGAGCAGACGCGGCATCTCCGCCACGACTTCCGTCAGCATCTCCACGTCATCGCCGGACTCACCGAGGCCGGGCAGGTGGATGAGCTGAAAAATCACCTGCGCCAGTACGAATCCGAGCTGAGCGAGGAGCGCCCCACCCTCTGCGCGAATCCTGCCGTGGACGCTCTGGCCGGTCACTACGACCACGAGGCCCACAGCCTCGGCGTGCCGGTGGACTGGCGGCTGGAGCTGCCCCGCCAGCTGGCAATCCCGGAGGCTGACTTCTGCATGATGCTGGGCAACCTGCTGGAAAATGCTCTCCACGCCAGCCAGAAGCTGCCGCCCGAACAGCGGCAGGTGAAGGTGCTGGCCCGGATGCTGAGCCCCGCCATGCTGGGCCTGCTGGTGGAGAACCGCTATGACGGTGTGCTCAAGCGCCAGCAGGGCCTCCTCCACTCCACGAAACACGACGGAATGGGCATCGGCCTCGTCTCCATCCAGACGGCCGTTTCCAGATATGGCGGTTCTATGACCGTCGAGACCGAGAACGGTTTGTTCCGGGTGAATATTTTATTGAACCTTTAACCTCTCAGTCTCGCATTCGCTCGACAGCTCCCCTACCGAGGGGAGGCTGAGAGGTCATGTTATCAAAAAAGGAGGACTCCACCATGAAAATGACCCGACGCAATTTCCTCAGCGCTTCCGCTCTCACACTGCTGTCCTGCCAGCTGGCCCCTGCCGCCAGGGCAGACTGCCTTCTGTCCGGCCTTTTCCACGGCACAGACACCGCCCTGCCGCCGAAGCCTCTGACGGCAAAAGTCGTGGACGCCAATCCCTTTATGGGCCGCAGCGAGTCAAACATCCACCACGACTGCTACAACACCGACTCCACCGACGCCGTCCTCCCCGTGGGCATCTGCCCCGAGGTCAACGTGGCAATGGAAAAGACGAACCCCAACGCCTCCCCGGCCATCTTCTTCGACAACTTCGATAACCCCGTCAGCCCGTTCCTGGGCGGTCTGGCCATCCGCGACCTCGACGCAGAAGAAGTCCGCACCATCGGCTTTTTCTCTCCCGCCAAGCACGACGGCGGCGGTTATCTCATCCAAAGCTCCTATTCCTTTGTGGACGGGCGCAACCTCATCGTCTGCCCCACCAGCCACAACCATGTGCTGATGCTTCGTGCCACCGACGAGAAGGGTACGCCTCTGCCGGTTTTTGAAAAGGTACTGGACATCAACATCAAGGAGGCCGCCGAGCGGGTGCTTGGCCGCAGCCTCGAGCAGAACCTGCTCTCCATCGTCTTCGACTACGACGGCAACCTCTGGTTCGTCACCGGCGGCTTCCGCATCTACCCCAGCCGCGGCCAGCAGGGCGCGATGGGCTACATCTCCCACAACGCCATCGAAACCATCCTTGCCGGCGCCACCGCCGACCTCGACCACGAAGTCCATGTCTACGCTCCCGCTCCGGGCGAGGGTGCTGAAAACGGCATTGCCTCCTGCCGGGAGGGTGCGGTCATCCTGACGAACCTTGCCTGCTACCTGCTGCGCGCCAACGGCGGCGTTGAAGTCGTCTGGCGCACTCCCTACGACAGCGTGGGCGCAAAAGACAGCCGCGAAGGCGCTGCCACCACCGGCGGCGGTCTGGCATGGGGCGGCGGCTGCTCGCCCTCTCTGAGCCGGGAGCTAGTCTTCTTCACCGACAACCTCGAGACGGTCAGCCTGATGGCCGTGGACATCCGCACCGGCGAAGTCGCCGCCAGCCACCCGGTCATCGACGAGCTGCCCGACAACATGCCGGTGTCGGTGGAAAATTCGGCCATCGTCTACGACCACGGCAATGGCCGGGTCAGCACCATCGTCTGCAACTGGTTCGGCGCAGGCAGCCCCAACCTCGCAAAGCCCGACAGTGACTCGTCCATCCAGAGCTACGAGAACATCTACGACCGCAACTGGCTGCTCAAGGGCAACTGCATGATCATGCCCGGCGTCGAACGGGTGGACACCATCCGCACCACCGACGGCTGGACCATGAAGAGCGTCTGGTGCCGCGACGACCTCAGCGACACCTCCATGATGAAGCTCTCCACCGCTACCGGCTACATCTACGGCTTCGTGCAGGACGTGGACAGCGGCATGTGGCAGTACATCGTGCTGGACTTCGACACCGGAAAGACCGTCCTCACTGTGGACGTCGCCTCCCTCTACGGCTACAACAACATGGCCATCGGCATGTACGCGGGCCGTGACGGCAACAAGCTCTACTGCCCCACCGGCTACAAAGAGCTTCTCCGCCTGCAGGACCGCTTCGTCTTCCTGCCCGAGATGCCCTACCGCAAAGTCGATCTGGACAAGACCTCCCGCCGGGTGCTTTCGGCGGCAGAGTTCCAGGCCGCAGGCGGCGCCGGCACCCCCGCAAGCTGGCTCCACACCGCCGCTCTCGACAACCTCCACCCCGCGACGACTGTTTCTTTCCGCATCAACGGCCTGACCGGAAATGCCGCCGACTATAAGCTCTTCGCCCTCGGCACGGATGGCCGCTACTATGAGGTGTCCGACTGGCACTTCGACGATGCCCCGGCCCGTCTCAGCGCGAAGAAGGTCTACACCATCTGCCTCACCGCACAGGACGGCGGCAGCTTCGACCTCTCGCCCGACGCCAAGGAAGTCACCCTCTCGGTGGTGCTGGCACGATGAATCTCTAAACCAAAAGCCCCTCTGCACCACGGCGCAGAGGGGCTTTTTATCACACTATCGTATTTTACAGGGTGCTCAGCAGGCGGTGGCCGCCGTTCTGATCGGCGGCATAGCGGGTGGTGCGGTTGACCTGATTGTCCAGCGGCAGGCCCTCAGCGTAGCGCTTGAGGTTGTGGATGAAAATGTCCACGATGTTGTCTAGCGTCTTGGGCAGGCTGAACTTGCCGGAGTTGTGGGGCGTGATGATAGCGCCCGGCTCGCCCCACAGCGGGTGGTCGGCGGGCAGAGGCTCCGGGTCGGTGACGTCGAGGCCCGCGCCAAAAATTTTGCCGCTGCGCAGGGCCTCCACGAGGGCGTCGCTGTCCACGGTGGTGCCGCGGCCCACGTTGATGAGGATGGCACCATCCTTGCATTTGGCGAAGCGCTCGGCGTTGAACAGCTTGTTGGTCTCAGGGGTGCCGGGCAGGCTCAGGGCGATGAGGTCGGCCTCGAGCAGCTCCTCGTCCAGCTGGCTCTGGGCCACCACACGCAGGCAGTAGTCCGGGCAGGGCGTGTCGGGGTGGACCGTGCGGCGGACGCCCACCACCTCAGCGCCCAGCATATGGGCGCGGCGGGCGAAGTTGGAGCCGATGTCGCCCATGCCGACGCAGAGCACCCGCGCCCCGGTGATGCCCCTCACGGGGCGGTCGATGGGAGCCCACTGGCGCTGGTTCTGGCGGTCGCGGTAGAGGAACATATCCTTCTGGATGCCCAGCCACATGGCCAGCATCCACTCGCTGATGGCCAGACCATAGGCACCGGTGGCGTTGGTCACCATGCAGTTTTCGGGCAGGACGCCGGGCTTCAGGTAGGCGTCGGGGCCGGCGGAGTTGGACTGGAACCACTCGATGTGCTTGTTCTGACGGATCATCGACACCGGTGCGTTGCCCAGCACGATGTCGGCCCAAAGCACATCTTCGGCGTGGACATCGTCCAGCGCGTTGAAACGGAATTCAAATTCCGGCACGGATGCCTCCAGCGCGGCGCGGTGGGCGTCGTTCAGGGGCAGACATACCAAAACTTTTTTGTGCATAGGGATACCCTCACTTCCTGTGTATTCTTCTATAAGGATACTCTCCCCCGCCCCGCTCCGCAAGAGGCAAAATAGCCGCTTTCTTAAGAATTCCTTCGGATTTTATCCCACAAATCCCAAGAAGTATGTGATAAACTGTCCACAATGCAGAAAATCTGCTATACGGATACTATGCAATACAGGAAAGGAGTCATAGACTATGCAGACCATCATGATCGTAGAGGATGACCCGGACATCCGGGACGGCGTGCGCATCGCACCGGACTGCAACCGGGTCTGGGTAGACGAGCAGGAGGCCGCCCTGACCGAGACCGAGTACAAGATCCTCAAGCTGCTGATGCAGAGCCCCCAGCGCATCTTCCCGGTGCAGGTCATCTACGAAACCGTGTGGGGCGAGCCGTATTTCTACGTCTCCAACGGCACCGTCATGGTGCTTATCCGCAATCTGCGGATGGCAGAGCCGCCGCACTGCGATAAGTAAGCTCTTTTGTCAGAGCGATACTATCGCTGTATCTAAACTTTTTCTTCAGCATCCTTGCCCTCTCCGTCACCTGCGGTGACACCTCTCCCAAAGGGAGAGGCTTTTACGTCCTGTGAAACTTTTTCATAAAAAATTCAAACCTCTTACGTCCTTCTTAATAAATTTCTCGGGCATTTCCTAAGATTTGGAATATATACTTCTCCCTGTCAGATGGGGAGAAGTGCTCCCCGCGAGATCTCTTAGGAGGGGCAAATCACCATGCTATCAAAAAAGAAACCACAGGACAGGGTCGATCCGGAATATCTCGTCGGCCTTGACACGGCCTCTGCCCAGCCGGCTCCGACGGGCGTGAGGCCCTTTATCAAAAAGCACTGGAAGCCCATCACCGCCGCCATCTGCGCGGCAGCGCCCAGTATGTCGAGACGAGACCCGAAAAGCGGAACATCGTCAACAGCTACAGCGCCGACGGCACCATTACCGCCGCCGACACCTACACCGTCAAGCCGATGGTCAAGGGTACCATCCTGACCGCCGACTTCGAGGTGGGCGACACGGTCAGCAAGGGCGATGTGCTCTACACCATCGACAGCTCGGACGTGGCCAGCAGCGTGGAGAAGGCCCAGCTCTCTCTCGAGCAGGCCCAGAGCAGCTACGACGACGCCGTGGATGCCCAGTACATCCGCAGCTCTGTCCGCGGCACAGTCTCTTCCCTGAAGGTCAAGGCGGGCGACGTCGTCTCTGCCGGGCAGGAGGTGGCCGTCGTCCGGGATGATTCCACCCTGCTGCTGACGCTGGACTTCCCCGCCGCCGACGCCGCCACTTATTTTGTCGGCCAGAGCGTGGATGTGACCATCGACGGCACCTTTGAGACGACCACCGGCACCATCCAGTCCATCTCCGGTGCCGACAGCCTTTCCAGCGGCAACCTCGCCGTCCGCTCGGTGGTCATCGCCGTGCAGAACCCCGGCACCCTGAACACCACCATGTCCGGCACAGCCTCCATCAACGGCGTCAGCGCCATGAGCTCGGCCCATTTCACCTGCCAGTATGAGCAGACCATCACAGCCACTGCCAGCGGCACCATCATCGCAAAAGACGTCAAGGTCGGCGACACTGTAGGCTCCAGCTCCTCCACCACCGAGACGATGTGCGTCATCAACGACCTGAGCTGCCTCGAAATGACCCTGGACATAGACGAGCTGGACATCCTCGACATCGCGGTGGGCCAGAAAGCAGAGATCACCGCCGACGCCATCGACGACTGCACCTTTGAGGGCGTCGTCACCAACATCTCCTCCGCCGGAACCACCACCTACCCTGTCACCATCCGCATCGACGACACCGGCAGCCTCATGCCCGGCATGAATGCTACTGCCGCCCTTGACATTCCCCCTTGCCGGCGTTATGTTATTGTTAAGGCGACAGCCGGTTTCGCCGTCTTTCGCCTCATATTAAAATCGCTCTTGTTTTATAGCTGTCTGGACTTTACACAAAATTGGGGAAAGACCCATTTTTGTCTAACTTTTGGGGTTCATTTCAGTATCCGGAGTCTCTTTTGGGGCATTTTCTTCAATGTTTTTGCAATTGGAATCTATAGTTTCGATAGCTGTTTTCTTTCAACGGCATGGATAAGCTAGACCTTATTGCTTTGCAGAAACAGCGCATCACCCGAAATTTCAATTATTTGTCGCTCTGATTCTGATATACTATCGTTAAGACATCGATTTCGGAGGTCCACATGGATACAAGTATTTTCCGTTATGTGCTCGAGGTAGAAAAATACAGAAACATCACCCAGGCGGCGAAGCGACTGTTTATCTCGCAACCGGCACTGACCAAACAGCTGAATAAGCTTGAAAAAGAGTTGGGCTTTTCGCCTTTTGACCGCACGCACAGCCCGATCAGCGTTACACCACAGGGCGAAATTTTTCTCGATTTTGCTCGGCGCTATGTGCAGCTCGAAAGCGAGATGATGGATAGTCTTCGACAGTTTAATCAGATTCCAGCAGAGCCTGTACTGATTGCCACAACGCATCGTGGTGGCGCCTACGCTGCTGTTCAGGCAGCACCTTTCATGATGACACATCCAGAGATACATCTCAGTTACCTGAATCGCAACTCTCAGCAGTGCGAAGAAGAGCTGGAAAGCGAATCCGTCGACTTAGCCATCTATACTGAACCTGTACACTCCGAAAACATCGAGTATATGCCAGTACAGGAGGATTCGCTCGTATTTGTCATTCCACAGGAATCACCGATTCTGGAGGACCTAGATATCTCCGATAATTCACTCGAGCATCCGGTTGAAATCGACATCAGCCGTTTCCGTAATCCGTCGCTCCGATATATTCTGGCGACGCCAGGTCAGGGGCTGTATGATGCCGAAAAATCTTTTTTCAGAAAATATCACATCACACCGATTCATCCGCAGCGCATTGATTATGTTGACACACGATATCTCGTTGCCTGCAGCGGCTGTGGCATCGCCCTGTTGCCGCACACGACGATTCGTAATTCATCTACTGGTCAAAACCCGGTCTATGGCACGATAAAAGGCGATACTCTGTATCGTTATGTCATCGTCGCCCGAAAGAAGGGCCGCAACTTATCCCCTTCTGCAGAAATCGTCTGGCGCTACATGATCAGCGCATCTGCTAAAAATCGATAACATTTTGGAATCAGGTTCATAACAGAAAAAGGAGAAGCATTCGTCATTCAATTTGCAGTACAGAGCGAGTGCTTCTTTTTCTGTTTTATGGCGCTATGTCCATTCCAAATGGTTATCGTCCCATAGAAGAATCGCCATTGTCACAATCTTGCACAATTACTCCCGTTTTTGTACAATACATTTATCAAATTTGCTGGCAAATAAAAGTGCTTTAAAAATTCTGTATCACTTTTTGGGAGGATTTACTGTGAATAAGTTAAAAGAAACGAAAATCCTTGGATTCCCTCTGTGGATGTACCTTATATTCAGTATACTGATGATGGTGATGGCAGCCAATGACTGGATGCTGACCAACATGGTCGGCGCACTCGCCTTCGCGATGATCATCGGCACGCTGCTCGGCTGGGTCGGTGACCATATCCCGGTCTGGAAGACCTGGTTCGGCGGCGGCATGCTCTTCTCCTGCCTCGTAGCCGGCGCGATGAACACCTTCCACCTGATCGGTGAAGGCTCGATGGAAGCCCTGAATACCTTCAACGGCTCCACCGGTTTCCTCGATCTCTACATTCTCGTCCTGATCACCGGCTCTGTGCTCTCGGTTGATCGTAAGATGCTCATCAAATCCTTCGCCGGATTCGTTCCGACGATTCTTGCAGGTATTGCAGGTGCATTCGGCCTCGCTGGTCTCGTAGGTGCCATCACTGGCGTCGGCGCAATCGAGGCGATCGCCACCTATGCAATTCCAGTCATGGGCGGTGGCAATGGTGCCGGTATCACACCGATGAGCAAGATGTGGGCTGCTGCAACCGGCGGTGATGCCTCCTCCTGGTATGCATCTGCCTTTGCAATCATCAGCATTGGCAATCTCTGCGCCGTCTTCATGTCTGCACTGCTGAACAAGCTCGGCCAGATCAAGCCATCCATGACGGGTAATGGTCATCTCATGGTCGGTGAAGAAAATGTCAGCACGAAGTCCAGTGACGTGAAGCTGACCGCAGCCGACTACGCAACCGGTCTCGCACTCGGTGTCGTATGCTTCAATGTAGCTAACCTCTACGCAAAGCACATCTCCATCATCAACCATGCAAACCTCGGCTTCAGTATTCATGCCTTCGCTTTCATGGTCATCCTGATGGCGATTCTGAATATGACGAATATCCTGCCGGAAAACGTGAAGGCCGGCGCAAGGGGCATGCAGCAATTCTTCGTAAAGTATATGTCCTTCCCACTGATGATTACCGTTGGTATCGGTACGAACCTCACAGACTACGCGAAGGTCTTCACAAACCCAGCGTATATCGTCATCATCATGGCGACTGTCATCGGTGCGATGATCGGAACCTTCATCGTCGGTAAGCTGTTCCACTTCTATCCTGTAGAAGGAATGCTGACTGCCGGACTCTGTATGGCAAACGGCGGTGGTGCCGGCGACGTACAGTGTCTCGGCGCTGCGCACCGCATGGAGCTGATGTCCTATGCTCAGATTTCTTCCAGAATCGGTGGTGCCATCATGCTCGTCATCGCAAGCTTCATTTTCGGTAAATTCCTGTAATCCTGGAGGTACCGTATGGCAAATCAGAATCCTTTGGCTACGAATCTCACGCTTGAGCAGCAGAAAAACCTGTTCGGCAATGCTTACTTAAATATGCTCTGGCACTGTCCGACCGACCTGCGTTTCCACTACTGGGTGCATCTCCCAGACTACTACTACGACGAAGAGGAGCATGAGTACTCTCTCCTCGTCATCATCCATGGAACCGGCTGTGCAATCGAAGAGTACATCAAGCAGGCGAAGGAACTCGCCGACAAATATCATATGGCTGTGCTTGCGCCTATGTTCCCGGGTGGACTCATTCAGCGCGATGACTTCAACAGCTATAAGCTCCTCTCCTGCGACGGCATCCGCTATGATCTGATTCTCCTCGATATGATCGAGGATATGGCGAAGCGCTATCCAGGCGTTCACACAGATCAGTTTTTCATGTTCGGACACTCTGGTGGCGGGCAGTTCGTAAACCGCTTCCTGCTCGCTCACCCTGATCGTCTGAAGGCCTGCTCCATCGGTGCACCTGGCCGTCCGACCTTCCTGAATCCAGACGAGGACTACTTCTGGGGTATCCGTGATTTCAAGGATTACTTCGGTTATGATGTCGACCTCGAAGCCGTAAAGAAGGTACCCGTCCTCATCAGTGTCGGCGAGCTCGACAACAAGTTTATCGGCGACTCCCCGTATGGCGATAACCGCGTAGCCCGTATGAAGAGCCTGCAGAAAAATTTCCAGGAGCACGGCGTCCATACGGAGCTGACGATCCTTCCGGGCTTCGCCCATGAGGCTGGTGAAAAGGAACGAGTGCAGGCCGCGCAGAAATTCTTTATCCAGTATTTATAACTCAAACTACAGTTTTTTGAATTTCCTTTCTTTGTACCCTCTTTTTAAAAGAGGGCACATTGCGTATTTCTTGCTTTTCCTTCATACTTGCGTACTTTTAGCAGATTATGAAAGCAAGCAGAATTTCTATTCTACGGAATCAACTATTCTGCACTGGAAGCTGCCGTCCGGCGAATCCAACAGGATGTTGATTTCCTGATGAAGTATCTCCCCAAGGTGCCTGATGATGCCTATGTGAAAGTGGAGACCACGAAGATTCTCAAACAGCACAAGGCATATATGGCACAGTTTGAAGAAATGCTGAACGATGAAAAAAATCGCATAACGACAGGCACTTGTATGATGAGCTGATTTCCTATGCTGACCTGTACGACAGTGCCAGTTTTGAAGCAAAGAAAATGATCGTCAATCAGCTTATCCGCAGGGTAGATGTTTATCGTGGGTATCAGCTCAACATTACCTTCAACTTCGATCTCACTCCTTACATTGAGGGGGAGTGATACGTCTGCCTGCAAAACAGTCGGGCATCGAACAAGCATTTTCAAAAATAACGAAACAGCAAGAATTGGGGGTTGCCGTCCATGCGCCTGCAAAATCAGGCATTTGGCTGATTTTCAGTGTGACCTCCAAGAAAGCAAAAAGAAAAGCACCGCACTTCAAACGAAGTACAGTGCTTTTTTGGTGGAGAATAGCGGGATCGAACCGCTGACCTCTTGCATGCCATGCAAGCGCTCTCCCAGCTGAGCTAATCCCCCATAGCCTGTGTCGTCCCTGACGACGTGTGTTATTATACCAGCTGAAAGGAGAGTTGTCAACAGCTTTTTTCAAATTCGTGCAAAAAAGTCCCGCCGGGTGCATTTCTGCCTCCGGCGGGACTTGCGTTCAGGAGAACTCAGGCTTTGGTGTACTGACGGTCGAAGATCTGGGGTGCTGCCTTGATGAGCAGCACAGCGCCCACCACAGTGATGAGCGTCTCCGGCAGCATGTAGCTGGCGTTGTACACGAGGCTGTAGGTCCAGGCGCTCAGACCCTCATTCAGGTTGCCCCAGACGAGGACGCCGGACAGAAAGCTGCACATGAAGCGCAGGAAGCCTGCGATGGCGGTACCGACGGCCACGCCGACCATCCGGTTCTTGAAGGGGCGGGCGAAGAACTCTGCGGTACCCAGAACCATAAAGGCCACCAGATAGTCCAGCAGGATCTCACCGAGGAAGTAGATAAAGGTGGGCGTCGGGGGAGCCCAGAAGCCCAGCAGCATCTGCAGGCAGCCGTTCACCAGACCGGTGAACAGGCCCCACTTGACGCCGTGGCGGAAGGAGACGAGCACGAAGGGCAGCATACTCAGCAGGGTGACGCTGCCGCCGTTGGGCATGGTGAAGATCTTGATGTTGGCCAGCACGGTGCCGATCGCCACCATCAGCGCGCACTCCACCAGCACCCGGGTCTTGGAGTAGGATTTCGACATGAGGATTCCTCTTCTCATAATAATAGTACACAAAAACAAAAATACGCCTGCTTTTGCTGGCAGGCGCACGGGCTGTTTGTGAAAATCGGGACCTTTCCGCAAACTACCTACGCCGGCATTACCCGGATCAGGTTCAAGGGTCTCTGCTTCCAGCAGATCTCAGCCTCACGGCGCCCCTGTTTTCATGTCCACTTTCAGTATAGCCGCTCTCCGCCAAAAGTCAAGCCCCCGGCGGCATATCGGCCCGCCGGGTCACATATTCTGAAACAAGCACACTTTGGCGGGAGGGAGCAGTCATGAAAGGTGATCCGGAACAGCGGGCGCTGCTGCTGGGAGAGTACATCGTGGAGCATGGGGCCACCGTGCGGGCGGCGGCGCGGGCCTTCGGCTGCAGCAAGTCCACCGTACACAAAGACGTGTCGGTGCGGCTGCGGACGGTAGGCCCGGAGCTGTTCCGGCAGGTGCAGATGGTGCTGGCCCGGAACAAGGCCGAGCGTCATCTGCGGGGCGGCGCGGCCACCCGGGAAAAATACCACAAGCCTCGTTAGCGGAAAGCGGCGGTGTCCAGGCACCGCCGCTTTGTCATGTCATCTGGTGGAACTGCTCCAGCGCCGCCTTTTCCAGCCGGCTCACCTGTGCCTGGCTGATGCCGATCTCCCGGGCCACCTCCATCTGGGTCTTGCCTTTGAGGTAGCGCAGTTCCATGATGCGCTTTTCGCGCGGGGTGAGGCCCGCCACGGTCTGGCGGAACTGCAGGCCGCTGATCCAGCTGTCCTCGCCGTCGGGGTCGCGCACCTGGTCGATGACGTACACCGCATCGCCGCCGTCGGCGTAGACCGGTTCCTCAAGGCTCAGCGGCTCCACCACCGATTCCAGCGCCGCCGACACCTCGCGGCGGGACAGACCGGTCTTCTGGGCGATCTCGTCCACGGTGGGCTCACGGCCCAGCTGCTTTTCCAGCTCCTCGCGGGACTGCATGGCCCGGTAGGCCGTGTCCCGGAGGCTGCGGCTCACCCGCAGGGCGTTGTTGTCCCGCAGGAACCGCCGTATCTCGCCGATGATCATCGGTACGCCGTAGGTGGAGAACCGCACCTGCTGGGCCGGGTCGAAGTTGTCGATGGCCTTGATGAGCCCGATGCACCCCACCTGAAACAGGTCGTCCATGTTCTCGCCCCGCTGCGAAAAGCGCTGCACCACGCTGAGTACCAGCCGCAGATTGCCCTCTATCATGCTCTGGCGGGCCTTTTTGTCCCCTGCCCGCGCCCGGGTGAGCAGGTCGCGCTTCTCCTGCTCGGACAGTATCGGCAGTTCGGCGGTGTTCACGCCGCACAGCTCAACCTTGTTGTACATCCCCTACCCTCCGGTTTCGTTTCAGTTTCACCGGAAGTATGGCCGCAGGGGCAGGATAACATTCATTCCAAATTCAGGGACGGCTTGAGCCTCTCCCTTTGGGAGAGGTGTCACCGAAGGTGACGGAGAGGGCAAGCCCGTAGTGAAAGAGACTCACACGCAGCGATAGGCAGACTTTTTTGTCAGAGTGAAATTATCGCTGTGTAGATGCTTTACTTTCAGCATCCTTGCCCTCTCAGGCGCTTCGCGCCCATGCCGGGTTGCGGCTCCCAGCATCCGCTTCGCTCGCGCTTGCGTCTTGCTGGCCGCGGCCCCAACAGCGACTCCCTGTTTCCGCCACTGGCGGCGGTCGTCACCGTTGCCCCCAAAGGGGGAGCCTTATAGCGTCACTCCCCTAATTGTTCTCTTAATTGCCGTATGATCCTTTTCTCCAGCCTCGAAATATAGCTCTGGCTGATGCCGATGGCGTCTGCCACCTCCTTCTGGGTCCGCTCCACGCCGTCCAGCAGGCCGAAGCGCAGCTCCATGATCTGCCGCTCCCGGGGCGAGAGCTGCTCCACCGACCGGCGGAGGCTGGCCCGCTCGGCGTCCTGCTCGAGACGCTGGCCCACCTGATCCGCCTCGCTGCACAGCACGTCCGACAGCAGCAGCTCGTTGCCGTCGCCGTCGATGTTCAGCGGCTCGTCGATGCTGGCCTCCTGCCGCCGGTTGGAGCTTTTGCGCAGATACATCAATATCTCGTTGCCGATGCAGCGGCTGGCGTAAGTCGCCAGCTTGATGCTCCGCTCGGGCGTGAAGGTGTTCACAGCCTTGATGAGCCCGATGGTGCCGATGGACACCATGTCCTCCGAAGGGACGCCGCTGCCCTCGTATTTCTTCGCAAGGTACACCACCAGCCGCAGATTGTGGGTGATGAGCTCATCCCGGGCGGCGGGGTCGCCGTCGGCCATCCGGGCCAGAAGGACTTTCTCCTCCTCCGGGGTCAGGGGCGGCGGCAGACCCGGCCCGCCGTTCAGATAATGTACGCCGCCCGTCCAGCTCAGTCTGGCCCAGAGACGCTGCAAAAAATCTACAAATCGTTGAAACACAGGTATATTCCTCCCACTGTATTTTCATTTACCCAGAAGCGCCGCCGTTTCCGCGCTGACGAGAGCCGTCCATCCCCCCGGCGGAGGCGGCATATCGCAAAACGCTGCGTATATTTCGTCTTGTTTTCTACCGTTTGACCCAAGTGCGGCAGGCAGGGCGGGCAGCAGACAGTGTCCCGCGACGGTCTGACAGGGTACGAACCGCACGCCCCACTCCGGGCGGGGCTCTGCGCCGACGCCCGCGAGGCAGGCGTCCAGATACGCCCTCAGCTCAGTGGGCAGAGGCACGGCATCCAGCCGCACCAGCACCACCGCCCGGCCCGAAAGCGGCTCCTGCAGATGGAAGCCGGTGTCGCAGAAGACGCTCAGCGGGACGACCCGCCCGGCCACCGACAGCTCCGCCCCAAAGCAGGCCGGGCCGCTGCGGCCCAGAACGTGCAGCACCCCCTCCACCACGCCGCAGACCCCCGCCGTGGACGCCAGCAGCAGCCCCGGCGACACCGGCAGATAGAAGCTGAGGTTGTTGCAGGCCGCGCCGGGCAGGAAAAGCGCCCCCGTGAGAGTCAGATTGAGCAGGACGAACCACGCCGTGAGCCGGGCAGTGTTCCGCGCCCCCTGCCAGCCGTAGGCAGCGGCTACGCAGAGGGCGGCGGACATACCTTTATAAGTAAAGGCCAGCGGCCAGGGGGCGGTGGGGGCCAGCAGGGCCAGCGACGACACTGCCGCCGCCCCCGCACCGCCCACCAGCCGCAGCGGCGAACAGCATGCCCCGCACAGCAGCCCCGCCGCCAGCAGGAACGCCGCCCCCACCACGAAATTCACCAGAAGCAGCACGTCGAGATAGATGACCGTCCGCACAAGCCCCACCCCCCCTCTCTCTAGGGTAGCAGAACGGGAGGAGGAAAAGGGTCGGTGTGGGGCGTAAGGCTCTCCCTTTGGGAGAGCTGGCGCGAAGCGACTGAGAGGGCAAGGCTGCTGACAGTGACGCAGCCATGTTGCGATAACATCGCTCTGACAAAGAGCCTGCTTATCGCTGTGTGAGCGGCCTTTTCGTCACTGGCTTGCCCTCTCCGTCACCTGCGGTGACACCTCTCCCAGAGGGAGAGGCTTTGTCAGAACCGGAGAGGTGTGCAAAAAATTGCAAAAACCCCTTGCAAACTTCCCCGAGATGCGGTATAATACATCTCGCGGCAAGTCCGCTGGAAATTGAATATCTGCCTCTTTAGCTCAGTCGGTTAGAGCACCTGACTGTTAATCAGGGTGTCGCCTGTTCGAGTCAGGCAAGAGGCGCTTTTTGCGGCGAAGAGTTTTCTTCGCCGCTTTTTGTTTTTCAATGGCCTTCCCTCTTCGACGAAAGGCTCTCCCTTTGGGAGAGCTGGCGCGGAGCGCCTGAGAGGGCAAGGATGCTCACGGCAAGGCGACCACACCGCGATCCCATCGCTCTGACAAAGAGCCTGCCTATCGCTGTGTCTGCGCCCTACCTTCACGGCCTTGCCCTCTCCGTCACCTTCGGTGACACCTCTCCCAAAGGGAGAGGCTTTGCGAAACCGGTAGGCCCCCTCTCATGTAACCAAACTGTAGCCTTTTTCACATTATTTTCAAAAATTAAAGGCAAATTAAAAAATGTCCTCTTGAAGAAATGGCGTATTTGTGTTACACTACATCCAAGCTGTAATGGTATTTTTGGAGATTCTGGCGTTTTTCTCCCAGTGTTTTTTGGCTCTGGGGGGCGGCGGCAGAGTGATTACCACGCATTTTTTCTACTTTTCTGCCCGTTTTGGCTGTTTTCCGGCCATTTAGCCTTGTGGCAGGGGGGAAAGTATGGTAAAATGTAGTAAAGTGGAAGTTGATGACTTCTATGACCGGCAGGCTTATGCTTCGTCGGGCAGTTCTCCTTCCATCCAACCTCTCAGTCGGGCTTGCGCCCGCCAGCTCCCCTAGTAGGGGAGCCTCTGGCGTATCCAGCAAGCTTCACCCGGCTGCCAAGGCCTCCCCTCGTTAGGGGAGGTGGCAATGCGAAGCATTGACGGAGAGGTTCAGCCTTAAAGGCTACAGCCCACTTCATTCGTGATGTTGCCGAGTGCGCACTCGGTTGCATAGGTTTTCCCGGTTGCGCAACCGGGAGGGGACCGATTATATTCGTTTTATTCATTTGAAGGGAGTAATTCATTATGATGATGCCTGCAAACTTCTCTGCTGTGAACGCAGAGGTCGTCTACGGCGGCGCTGTGGCTGATTACCTGCCCAGCGCATGGACTGCTGCTAACGTCAAGCAGTTCTCCAGCAACATTATCACCCTGGTCAGCAACAGCTTCACCGGTGCTCTGCTGAATGCTACTCTGGGTACCATGTTCAGCGGCAGCTGGGGCGAGGACAACCGCATCTTCGGCGACAACGGCAGCCTCACTGCTCTGTACCATGTTGGCCATGATCTCAGCAAGGATTCTCAGAACTTCGGCAACAAGATCATGACCACTCTGGGTCTGGCTTCTGTTGTCTACACTCTGGGCATGAAGGACGCTGCTGTCCTGACTGTCAAGAATGTCGCCAACGTCAAGGGCCAGACTCTTAAGGATGGTCTCTGGGTTCCCACTGTCTAATCTCATCTGAGATTTCCCCAAAGGGCTATTGAAAGAGCGGCGAATCGAAAGATTCGCCGCTCTTTCTTGTTATCCAACTGTTACCAAACTGAGACTTTTTTCACATTTTTTTCAAAATTTAAGGGTTTATTAAAAATTGTCCTCTTGAAGAACCCGACAGAATGTGTTATACTATGCCCAAGGTTTAGGAGACGGTACGTCAAAATCCCCTCTTCGGGCCGGTCAAAATGATCAAAGGGTAGGCGCTCCCTTCTTTTGATAGCAGCTGCTCTCTGCTCCGTCTGGCCGCAGGGCGGGGCGAGGCAGAGAGCTGTATGCTGCTTTATGGGAGAAGCGGATGAAGCGTCCGAAATGGAAGCCCTTTCTTCTTCGCCAAATCGTCCTCAGCCGCAAGGCGGGCGTTTTGAAATAGAAACCACAAAGGAAGCATCTATGCGTTATACCTATGTCCGGCAGCACGACACCACAGACTGCGCTGCCGCCTGTCTCGCAATGGTGTGCCTCCATTACAAAAAGGAGATCACCATCACCCGCCTGCGGGACATGATGGGTACCGACCTAAAAGGCACAAACCTGACCGGTATGGAAAAGGCTGCGCAGGAGCTGGGATTCAGCACCGCCGCCGTCCGGGTAGACCGGGAAAACTTCCTCAGCGAATTCACCACTCCCTGTATTGCACAGGTCATCACCGACGAGGGTCTGGCCCACTTTGTGACGGTCTTTAAGAAGACCACCATCAAGGAGGACGGCGAGCGGCGTCGGCACATGGTCCGGCAGGATGAGGAGCGGAAGAAGTGCGCTGACGAAGGAAAGAAATTCAAATGCCGCGACTACGTCATCATCGGCGACCCGGCAAAAGAGCTGAAAAAGATCTCCCTCGATGAGTTCTACAAGAACTTTACCGGCGTTCTGCTCCTGATGACCCCCACCTCGGAGTTCAAGACAGGCAAGCAGAAACAGGGCAGCATGGTCAAGCGTTTCCTCGACCTGCTGTGGCCCCAGAAGAAGCTTTTCTTCTACGCCATCCTCAGCTCGGTCATCCTGACCATCATCGGGATCGCATCCTCGATGTACAACAAGATCCTGATGGATGAGATCCTTCCCTATGGGCTGAAGAGCCTGCTGGTGGCTGTCATTCTGGTGTTCAGCATCGTCAATGTCACCAGCGCACTCATCAGCATGGTGCGGCAGTGGGTGCTCATCTATCTGTCCATCAAGGTCGATATTCCCCTGATGCTGGGCTACTTCGGGCATGTTTTCAAACTGCCCATGAAGTTCTTCGCCACCCGCAAGACCGGCGAGATCACCACCCGCTACTCCGACGCCAGCACCATCAAATCGGTGTTCACCAGCATCGCGCTGAGCGTCGTGATGGATATTGTGATGGCCTGCGTCACCGGCGTCATCCTCTTCCGGATGAATGCCACCCTCTTCTCTATTTCGATCTTCACCACCCTGCTGAGCATCCTGCTGGTGTTCATCTTCAAGCAGCCCTTCAAGCGGATCAACGAAGAGACCATGCAGCAGTCTGCTATCCTCAACAGCCAGATGATCGAGAGCCTCCGGGGCATCGAGACCGTCAAGTGCAACGCCGAAGAGGACCGTGAGCTGGAAGCTCTGGAGCGGGAATACATCAAGAGCCTGAAGATCAGCCTGCGCTCCAGCAAGATCAGCACGGTGCAGTCCCTGATCTCCACCCTTATCACCACCATCCTCGGCATGGTCACCTCTTATGTGGGCATCATGCAAGTGCTGAATGGTGAGATGACGCTGGGCGGCTATATGGCCTTCAGCACCCTTTCCTCTTACTTTACTTCTCCGGTCAGCGAGCTGGTCAGCCTGCAGATGTCCATCCAGCAGGCCCAGATCTCCATCAAGCGTCTGACCGAGATCATGGATTACGAGTCCGAGCAGGACGAGACCCGCGAATACACCGAGATGGAAAAGATCGACGGTGACATTGAGTTCAAGGATGTCTCCTTCCGCTACGGCAGCCGTTCCCCGGCCCTGAGCCACGTCTCCTTCACCATCCCATACGGCAAGAAGGTGGCCCTCGTGGGCAGCAGCGGCAGCGGAAAATCCACCATCACCAAGCTCCTGCTCAAGTATTATGAGCCGGAAAGCGGTACCATCAGCGTAGGCGGCGTCGATCTGGACGAGTACAGCAATGCATCCGTCCGCCGTGCGATTGCATACGTCCCCCAGAACGTCGAGCTGTTCAGCAAGACCATCTACGACAACATCCGCATTTCCCGACCGGAAGCCAGCCTCGATGAGGTCAAGGCCGCTGCCAAGAAGGCAGATGCCCACGAGTTCATCCGCAAGCTGCCGCTGCAGTACAACACCTATCTGGAAGAAGCCGGCAACGGCCTCTCGGGCGGTGAGAAGCAGCGCCTTGCACTGGCCCGGGCTTTCCTGAAGGATGCGAACCTCTATATTCTGGACGAATCCACCAGCAGTCTGGACTTTGGCACAGAGAATACCATCTTTGATATGATCTACAACCAGCTTGCAGACCGCTCGATGCTGATCGTCGCCCACCGCCTCTCCACTATCCGTGATTGTGACCTCATTCTGGTCATGGACCACGGCGAGATCGTAGAGCGCGGTACCCACGAAGAGCTGCTGGAAAAGCAGGGCAGATACTACGAGCTCTGGAGCCTGCAGCAGGGCATCTTCCGCGATAAGAAGCGCGGGGAGAAGCCCGCCCCCGTCTCTGCCGCCAAAGTGGTGGAGGACGAGGAGGATGGCGAGTCCATCACCTACTAATTCGTTGCAGCTGCGTGCGCACGCAGTTACATAAATGGCTTTTTTTCCGGATGCGCATCTGGGATCTGAGCCGACTAAATTTGTTTTTCAATCATTTGAAGGGAGTAATTCATTATGATGATGCCTGCAAACTTTACTGCTGTTAACTCTGAGGTCGTCTACGGCGGCGCTGACCTGTTCTCCATCCTGGCTGACACCACCGCTCCTGTCTGGAACGCTGCTAACGTCAAGAAGTTCAACACCAACCTGATCACCCTGGTCAGCAACACCTTCTTCGCTGATACCGTCAAGAGCACTCTGGGCGTGATGTTCGGCGGCAACTGGGGCGGCGATGACGGCAAGAAGATCTTCGGCGACGACGGCGAGCTCGCAAAGAACATCTACTCCGTGACGGACGGCACTACTACCATCTCTTCTGACGACATGACCTTCGGCAACAAGGTTATGCGTACTCTGGGCATGGCTTCTGTCGCTTACACCCTGGGCACCACCGATGCCAAGGTCGGCTTCAACGATGGCGTTTACGGCATCAACGGCAAGCTGTAATCAGTAACCCCTAGAATCTGAAGTGTATTTCGTCCGGCGGCTCTCGGGCCGCCGGATGATAATGCCTCGTAATGGTATGCCCGGAGGCAGATGCCTCCGGGCATACCTTATTTTTTTATAAAATCATTTCGAAGTTTACAATTTGGACTTATTACTTTGATATAGTAATAGGTGATAGCCCTCTCAGTCACCTTCGGTGCCAGCTCCCCCAGAGGGGGAGCCTTTGGCAAGCCGGTCAAGTTGATTCTAGCCGAGCAAAGTATCTTATACCGTAAAATGCCGGGCCTCGCTGCCTAGGCCAGCAGCAGCTACCCTCTCCGTCACCTTCGGTGACACCTCTCCCATAGGGAGAGGCACTGGCGAGCCGGGAAACTCTGAGCTGACCGCTGAAAGCCCAATCGGGCATAAAATGTAGTGCCTTGCTACAGAGGGTAGCAACATATGAAGCAAAAAGACAGGCTTCCGAAAAACTATAAGATGCTTGAGCCTGCGCGCAAGCTCCGCCGTGAGATGACGCCGCAGGAGCGTAAGCTTTGGTATGCCTTTTTGAAGGATTATCCAGTTAAAATTTATAAGCAGAGAATCATTGAATCTTATATTGTGGATTTTTACTGTGCCAAGGCTGGGCTGGTCATCGAATTGGATGGCCCTATCCACAAACACGAGCAAAACATCCAGCACGATACAAACCGTGACGAACGCCTGAAGTCCTATGGCTTAGAGATCCTGCGCATTCCCAACACCAAAATCGACTCTGATTTTGGGCAGGTATGCGCTTACATCGATACCATCCTTCAATGCCGTTCCGAGCGATCGTCCAGCATCTGCTGTCCTGGACAGCAGGGCGAAGAATCAAAAGAGCCGCAGGCGAATATGCAGGAGTTGCCCGGCCTGCCAATGGCTCCCCCTCTGGGGGAGCTGGCACAGCGCAGCTGTGACTGAGAGGGCTATTGCCTATTACAAGCAATGAAACCAAGAACAGGTGGTATAAAATCATGAGAGAGATCCAGACCGCAGAAAACAAGACCCTCAAGCTGACCAACGTGGTCAGCCGCCGCATCCAGCCCGAAGAGTTCAACAATATGCAGATCGTGCTGACCCAGATGCACAACTTTATCAAGAGCAACGGCGCACAGCCCCTCGGCCCCCTCGTGCAGTGCATCAAACTGCCCGCCGGCCCCAACCCTCAGCCCGAAGTCTATATGATGCAGCAGGCCACCCAGCTCATCCCCCGCATGGAGGCCGGCTACTCCATGGACGCTGTGCTCCGTGTGCGCAACTGCCTGTACGCCCACTACGTCGGCCCCATGAGCCAGAGCGGCCTCGCCTCTCAGAAGCTGAACATCATGGCGTTTGAGCACGAGCTCGAGCTGACCGGCACTGTCTACACCATCTTCGTCAATCAGGATGAGGACGAGGGCGTTGTGGATACCTTTATGGAGACGAAGTAATATGACGACGACCATCCGCGACATCAACGAGCTGCAGGACCGCCGCATCATGATGGAGAAAAAGCTGCCGCCTTTCGGCTATGCGCTCATTCTCCTGACGGCTGCCCTCATCCTCTTCCTCGTGGTGTGGAGCACCAAAAACTACCGCACCTACGTCAGCCAGTCCAGCGGCTCGGTGCAGGCCGCCAACAAGACCTACATCATGTCCAGCTACTCCGGCTCCATCACCGAGCTGAACATCGCCGAGGGTGCCTACGTCAACGAGGGCGACCTCATCGCTCACATCAAGAGCACCGACCTCGACATGCAGCAGGACAGCATCCAGAGCCAGCTGGACATCTACAAAAAGCAGAAGAGCCAGTACGAAAAGCTGGTCAAGTCCATTCAGGACGACAAGAACTACTTCAGCGAGACGGACATTGACGACCAGCCCTACTACTACCAGTATGAGACCTATAAGAGTCAGGTGGCGCAGAAGGCCTTCGACGCCTCGCCCTATCAGGCCGCAGGCTACTCCGACGAGCAGATCAAGGCCCTGATGGAGCAGAACCAGAGCGAGGTGGAGGCCCTGTATTACTCCACCCTGCAGTCCATCTCCTCCAGCCTGACCAGCGTGCAGAGCAACATCGACAATCTGCAGAGCCAGCTGGACGCCCTGAACACCGGCGCCAACGACTATTACATCTATGCCCCCACCTCCGGCGTCATCCACATGGACACGCCCTATAAGGTGGGCATGGTGCTCAGCGCCGGCACCCCGCTGGCCACCGTCGCCAGCGAGAACAGCGATCTCGAGGTGGTGGCTTACGTCACCCTCAACGACCGGCCGCTGCTCCATGTGGGCGACCCCTGCAAGATCGCCATCACCGGCCTGTCGGAGTATTCCTACGGCACCCTGACCGGCACCGTGACCTCCATCGACAGCGATGTGACCGCCAGCTCCTCCGGCTCCTACTACAAAATGACCATCACCCCGGACAGCACCTACGTCATCAGCAACAGCGGCGACAAGGTCGATCTGTCCAACGGTATGAGCGTCACCGCCCGCGTGGAGTACGACAAGCTGACCTATTTCGAATACGCGATGGAAGCTCTGGGCGTTCTGTTCCGCTAAGCGCTCACATCAACGCCCAAAGAGGTACGAAAGAATGAAACTGAACCTGAAAATGCTGGCCGTGAGCGCCGCTCTGCTGGGCCTGCTGGCCGCCGGCGCTGCGCTTCCGGCCTCTGCAGCCGGTCCCCTGAACGCGGCCGCTGCCCTCTCTCTGCCCTGGTCCGCTGCGGCTGTGGAGAGCGTCGAGACCGGCACTTACGCCTCCACCATGACGGTGGGGACGCAGCAGCAGCTCTCGCCGGTCATTCTGCCCGCCAAGGCCGCACGCAAAGCCACGGTAACTTTTATGTCCAATGACAGCACCATCGTGAACGTGACGTCTGAGGGCGTGGCGCAGGCGGTGGGCGTCGGCACGGCGCAGGTCGTCGCCAGCGCAGACGGCGTGAGCTGCGTCTACACCATCACCACCGAGCTGGACGAATCCATGATCGTCAAGGAGATGGACATCACGCTGGCCTCCGGCACCATCGCTGTCGGCGAGACCACTTCCCTGTCGCTGGGCGTGCTGCCTTCCAGCGCGTCGAATTATGCCAACGTGAGCCTCAGCTCCTCCGATCCCGCTGTGGCTACCGTCAACAACTTCGGCAAAGTCACCGGCGTGGCCCCCGGCACCGCCACCATCACCGCCACCTGCGGCGATGTGAGCGCTTCGGCCACTGTCAAGGTCGTCAACAGCGGCGCAGACCGTCAGTCCATCGACCTGAACACGAGCTATGTCGTCCTCAAGCCGGGCGCCAGCCGCACCATCACCGGCAAAGTGACCCCGTCTTCTGCCTCCCAGTCCCTCACCTTCAAGTCCAATGACACCAAGGTGGCCACTGTGAGTGCCAAGGGCGTCATCACTGCCGTGGGTACGGGCGCGACCTCCATCGTCGTCTCCAACGGCACGGCGTCCGCTTCGGTGACGGTCATCGTCAACCGGAACGCTTCCAGCTCCGGCAACGGCGGCGGCAGCACCGACGACAGCAACGGTGAGGTCGTCACCGACCCCGTCGTGGAGGCCATCGAGGCCGACGGCACCGACGAAGTGACCTTCGCACAGCGGGAGCTCCCCACCATCACCGGCGAGATGCTGAATGCCCTCCGTCTGAACGGCAAGACCCTCGTGGTCGAGGCCGATAACTACACCATCCGCATCGCGGGCCGCGATGTAAAGAACACCTCCGCGCAGGTGAGCACAGCCCTGAGCTTTGCCCCCTCTGAGTACGGTGTCACCTTCACCCTCAACGGCGGCGAGGCTCTGCCGGGCGTCGTTCAGGTCGAGATGACCGGCGACAACGCCGCCTACACCCGCGTCTACCTGCACAATGCCCTTAAGGGCAAGTGGCAGTTCCTCAACAGCTACAAGGACCATGTCCTCGAGGCGGACACGGCGGGCGAATACCTGCTGACCACCCAGAATCTCCGCTTCGCCCATGTGGACATGACCTTCTTCATCGCGGGCCTTGTGGTCATCGTGGGCATCATCATCGCCTACATCGTCATCAAGAAACGCTATTGGTTCTGGTAACTCTCTGAATCTTAGATAAAAAGGAAAGCCTCCCCAGCCAGGGAGGCTTTCCTTTTTTGTTCTATTTACTCCACCGTCACGCTCTTGGCCAGATTACGGGGCTTATCGACGTCACAGCCGCGCAGGACGGCCATATAGTAGGCGAACAGCTGCAGCGGCACGATGAGCTGCAGGGGCATCAGCAGCTCATCATAGTCGTCCAGACGCACCACATAGTCCGCCACGCCTTCCGGGACGACAACGTCCTTCGTCGTGAAGAGGATGACCCGCGCACCGCGGCTCTTGGTCTCCTTGGCGTTGGAGATGGTCTTCTCGTACACCTGCTTCTGGGTGGCCAGCGCGATGACCGGCACACCGTCGGTGATGAGGCTGATGGTGCCGTGCTTGAGCTCACCGGCAGCATAGGCGTCCGAGTGGACGTAGCTGATCTCTTTGAGCTTCAGGCTGCCTTCCAGCGAGAGGGCGTAGTCGAAGCCGCGCCCGATGAAGAAGCAGCTCTGGGTGTTGACGAAGCGGCTGGCGAGGTACTTTATCTGCTCACAGTCGGCCAGACGGGGCTGGATGACCTCACCGGCGCGGAGCAGCTCGGCGGTCAGGCGGCGGGTCTCTGCCTCGCTCAGACGGCCTCTGGCGTAGGCCAGACGGAACGCGAAGAGGTAGAGGGTGCAGAGCTGCACCATATAGGCTTTGGTGGACGCCACGGCGATCTCCGGGCCGGCGTAGGTGTAGAGGACGTAGTCCGCTGCGCGGGCGATGGAGCTGCCCACCACATTGACGACAGCCAGCACCGGCACGCCCCGGCTCTTGGCGAGGCGGAGGGCGGCCAGCGTGTCGCTGGTCTCGCCCGACTGGCTGATGATGATGACGAGGTCGTCGGGGTCGAGGATGGGGTCACGATAGCGGAACTCGCTGGCGATGTCCACCTCGGCAGGGACACGGGCCAGCCGCTCGATGACAGTCTTGCCCACCATACCGGCGTGCATGGCCGTGCCGCAGGCCACAAGGTGGATGTTCTTGATGCTGCGCAGCTTCTCGTCGCTCAGCTCTGGGATGCGGAGGTCGGGCATACCGTCCTCCACGCGGGGGCTGACGGTGGCCGTGATGGCGGCAGGCTGCTCATGGATCTCTTTCAGCATGAAGTGGGGGTAGCCGCCCTTCTCAGCGGCTTCTTCGTCCCAGTCGGCGGTCAGCACTTCCCGCTCCACCGGCTTGCCGAAGGCGTCGTAGAACCGGATGCCGTCGGCCTTGACCACCGCCATGTCGCCCTCCTCGAGGACGCTGTAGCGGCGGGTGTACTTGAGCAGGGCCGGAATATCGGAGGCCACGAAGTTCTCGCCCTCGCCCCAGCCCACGATGAGGGGGCTCTCCTTCTTGACGGCGTAGATGGTGTCCGGCTCTTCCCGGAACAGCACGCCCAGCGCATAGCTGCCCCGCACCATCGCCAGCGCCTCCCGCAGGGCTTCCAGCGGGCTCTGCTTGGGCTGGGCGCAGCAGAAGTAGTCGATGAGCTTGACCAGCACCTCGGTGTCCGTCTCGCTCTCAAAGGTGACGCCCTTGGCCAGCAGGTCGGCCTTCAAAGGGCCGTAGTTCTCGATGATGCCGTTGTGGACGATGCTCACGCGGGGGGTGGAGTGGGGATGGCTGTTGACGTCGCTGGGCTCGCCGTGGGTGGCCCAGCGGGTGTGTCCGATGCCGCAGAAGCTCTCGGGCAGGTTTTCTGCCTCCAGCTTGCGGCGGAGCACTTCCAGCCGCCCCTTGCTCTTGACGACGTGGATGCCGCCTTCCAGCGCCAGCGCGACGCCGGCGGAGTCATAGCCGCGGTATTCCAGCTTTTCCAGACCGTTCAGCAGCACTTCCTGGGCGCTGCGCTTACCCGAATAACCTACGATGCCACACATACAAAACACCTCCATGCCGACAGCCCGGCGCGAACGCACACGGCAGCTGTCAGCCTCTTACGATCAGTCTATGTTCTTGTATGGCTTTCTTTGAAAGGGTTCTGTTGCGGTATTGCTGCCGTTTTTTGCCCTTCTCTGCGGCTGGTATAAGCCCCGGGAGCTTTTGCTCCCGTTTCAACCGGAGGAACACCCGCCGAAACTTTCGATGATCCCTCTCCTCGTCACCCTCACGGCTGTCACCCGCGTGGCCCGGCGCTTTTTCGTCAACTGAAGTGGTCTATCCCCTCTTTCTGCTCTTTCCGCTGCCTTCCTGAAACCAAAAACAGCTCCTTTCGGAGCTGTCAGACGCCGACGGAAAAGGTCAGCGGTATTGTATCACAAAGTCCCACATCCGTCAATGGACGCCCAGCATTTTGTGGAGCCTCGGCTGCCAGACCACTTTATAGAGCATCAGCATATTGTGGAGCGCCCGGTCATAGAGCAGGAAGGCTGCATTGCCCATGGCCAGCGTCACCAGCGAGACGGCCAGCGCCGTAGTGCGCAGCTCTTCGGCGCTGCTGCCCGCCGGGACCAGCAGCAGCACCAGCCCGTACATCGCCAGGATCCCGCCGTTGCAGAGCAGCAGCTTGCAGACAGCCCGCAGCAGGGCCGGGCGTATCCGCTCGAAATAAGGCTTTGCCAACGGATAGTACCCCAGCAGGAACACAAAGGTGAGGGCCACTTCCTTGTCCGGCACGAAGAGCAGACTCAACAGGCTCACCGCGCCATAGGCCGTCAGAGCCATGGTCTTCCCGCACTCCACGCAGACTGTGGCGATGAGGAAGCCGGCCACCGCCGGAGCGATGAACATCGCAATGGGAAACACAGCCCCCAGCAGCATCAGGGCCACGCTGAGCGCTGCGGCCATGCCGCAGTAGGCCATGGCCCAGCTTTTACTTTTGCGTCCCTTCATGGCAGCTCCCAGTGTACCGGCTGGCTCTCAGCGTCCAGCGGCTCGATGGCGTGGCGGAGGCCCAAGATCATGATGTTGTCCAGCAGGGTGCGGTTCAGCTTGACGTCCAGCATCCCGTAGGCGCGGACGAGGTCGTTGACCGCAGCGAGGGCCTGCCGCCGGGCGTTTTCCCGGGCGGCGTTCCTGTCGTTGATGCCGTTGAGGAGGAAGACGTTGTAGCGGCCCTTATCTTTGTCCCGGGAAAAGCTCTCCGCTTTGTCCAGCAGATAAGCGGCCCGGCCGATGCAGCTGCCGATGTAGTGCATACTTTTGCGCTGATTGGGGTCGTCGGTGGCCAGCACCGAGTAGAACGCGCCGTAGAGGTTGCCCTTCGGCTCTGCGGCCAGCAGATAGTTCTTGGCGTTCAGAGTCATCTGGACGTTGGCCTGGTCCCGCTCCTGCACGAAGATGCGCTCCAGTGCCGGGTTCTCGGCGGCGGCCTTCCGGTAGGCTTGCCGCAGCAGGACGGTGTCCACCACCCGCCGTACCTTTTTATAGAAGGGCAGATCGGCCCACTGGGCATCCTGGATGCGGTGCCAGCTCAGCAGGACTTCCACCTGTGCGGCCAGCCGGATGCCCTTGGTCTGACACATCATCTGCCGCCAGACCAGCGTACCCGGCTCCCGCATCTGCTTACAGGTGGCCGGACGTCCTGCCAGACTGTCGGCCAGCACTGCGAACAGGACGCCGTTGTAGCGCAGACCATAGCAGGAATACAGCCCATAGGTGGTGTAGAGCTGGCGGCGGACGCCGCGCTGATACCACTGATAGGTGTTGTAATCCCGGATGGTCAGCTCCGGCAGATAGGGCCGCATACGTCCCTTCATTCTGTTCATTCCTTTCGCGGGCCGCGCCGGGCGCAGCCTTTCTTGCAGGGGAAGACCGCTTCCCCACAGCTGTAGACTAGTATAATCTATTTTTCATCAGCGTTCAACCGTTCTTTTGTAAATTTAATTAGAAAAGACCGCACTGGAATCGATTTCAGTGCGGTTTTTAGGTGCATCTTATTTCTTTTCGAAACGGCCCGTGTGGCCGGGCTGGGTGCGCTTGCCGTCAAAGCCGCTCTTGGGCATGGGCTTTGCGGGGCGGTCCTCGAACTTGGGGGCGTTGTAGTACATATACAGCTGGCAGGGGATCATGCCGTTGTACATCTTGCGGCGCTTGTTGGCCCGCTTGCCGTAGTGGTGCTCAAAATCCATATCGGCAGTGATGGCGTAGACACCGGCGCAGGGGTGGGCCTCCATCTGCTGGCCGAGGGTGCGGGCCAGCTTGGCGGCACCCTCGATGGTGCTCATGCGCTCGCCGTACGGGGGGTTGGTCAGGACGATGGCCTCGCTTTTGGCGGCGAAATCGGCCACGTCGGCCACCTCGAAGTGGCAGCGCTTCTCCACGCCGGCCAGCTTGGCGTTGGCGTTGGCCAGAGCCACGGCGGCGGGGTCGATGTCGTAGCCGAAGGCCTCAAAGCCCACGTCCAGCTTGGAGTCGGCCAGAGCCTTCTGGCGCTGCTCGGCCCAGATGGCGGCAGGCACGAAGCTGTAGCGCTCGGCGGCAAAGCGGCGCTTGAGGCCGGGGGCGATGTTCATAGCCTTCTGAGCGGCCTCGATGAGGAGGGTGCCGCTGCCGCAGAAGGGGTCTTCCACGAGGCTGTCGCGGCGGACGCGGCCCAGATCGGCGATGGTAGCGGCCAGCGTCTCACGGATGGGGGCCTCCATGGAGTTGCGGCGGTAGCCGCGCTTGTGCAGGCCGTCGCCGGTGGTGTCCAGCATGATCTCGCAGACGTTCTTGCGGAGCATGAAGCGGATCTTATACTCCGCGCCGGTCTCGGGCAGGCTGGTGGTGCGGTGGCCCTGCATCAGGCGCTTGACCACGGCCTTCTTGATGATGCTCTGGCAGGCCGGCACGCTGGACAGCTGGCTGTTCAGCGAAGAGCCGGTGACTGGGAAGGCAGCGTCGGCGGGCAGCAGCTCTTCCCAGTGGATGGAGTAGACGCCGTCGAACAGCTCGTCGAAGGTGGTGGCTGTGTAGGTGTTCAGGAGCAGCATCACGCGCTCCACGGTGCGGAGGTTGAGGTTGGCGGCGGCGATCATATCCGCGCCGCCCTTGAAGGTCAGACGGCCGTCGCTGACCCGGATGTCCTCGGCGCCGATGCGGCGCAGCTCAAAGTTGGCCGTGGACTCGCACCCGAAAAAGCAGGGGGCGATGAGTTCAAATTTTGCAGGCATTCTGGTTTCCTTTCCTGTCGGGTGCGGTGTGCCGCACCAAAAAACAGGCCCGCCCCGCTGGGGGCAGGCCCAAAGCTTCTTCGTCTTGTGCGGACGGCTCAGCGGCTGCCGCGGCGTCCCCGGGGTGCGTAGCCGCCGCCCCGGCGGTTGTTGGTCTCGTGGTCAAGGTCGGCCATCTTCTCTTCGCTCTGGCTCTTGAAGCGGCTCATCATGTCCTCAAAGCTCAGGTTGTCGCTCTTGGCCGGGGCCTTGGGCTGCCAGACGCGGGGCGCTGCGTCCCGTGCCGGGCCGCGTCCGCCCTGGGGACGGCCGCCCTGACCGTTGCGGCGGAAGCCGCCTTCCCGCGGGCCGTTGTTGTTGGGGCGGGGGCCGCGGCCTTCACGCGGAGCGCGGGGTGCCGGCGGCAGCAGCCGCTTGATGGACAGCGCGATCTTGCCGTCCGGTGCCACGTTGATGACCTGCACCTTCACAGTGTCGCCGTCATGCAGCACGGCTGCAATGTCCTGCACATACTCGTTGGACACCTCAGAAATGTGGACCATGCCCACGCGGCCCTCCGGCAGCGCAACGAATGCGCCAAACGGTTTTACGCCGGTGACACGGCCTTCAAAAATATTCCCTACCTCAATCGCCAAAACTCAATACTCCTTGTTGACTAATATGTTTCCCGCCGGCCGCAAGCCGCCCGGGGCGCGGCATCAGTTGCCCGTCACATCCACAAAGATGCGCTCGTTGGCCGCCGCATAATTGTAAGAGTCCCGCGCGACCCACTCGGTCACGTCGTCCGAGTCGCCGCTGAGGATGCGCTGCATCTCCTCGTTCTGGGTCTTCTGCTGGTCGATCTGCTCCTGCAGGGTGTCCAGCTCCGCTTTCTTGGAGCTGAGCGCCACCTGATTTGCGATGTACGCCGCCAGCATACTCAACAAAAGCAGAAGGAAGAGCAGTTTCAGCACAGCGCCCACCACGGACGCCTTTCTCTTCCGCTTTTTCCGGCTCGGATTTGCCATAACACAGTGCCTCCCGTTTTCGGACAGCAGGCCCGATGCGCCTGTACTCTCACTTTGATACGTTTGAATTATACAACATACGCCGTGGTGTTGGCAAGCTCTTTTTCTGTTTTTTTGCAAGTCTTTTTTCGTTCCGCCGTACTTTGGCGGCGGCGCGGGCAGCTTTCCACGGGGCGATGCACCGGGCGGCGAGCCGCACCGGCCCCAGCAGCAGTTTCCCCGCAAAGGCTTCGGCAGCGGCGAACAGAGGCCGCAGCGCTGCCTGCACCGCCCCGGCGGCGCAGAACGCCGCCAGCGCCATATAGCCCCGCAGCTGCCCGGCCTGACTCTGGGAGACGGCATAGCTCTGCAATGCCATCAGCGCCACTCCCACAAAAAGCATATCCGGCAGGAACGCGGCCCTGCCCCGGGTGGGCAGAACGGCCCGCGCCGCGCCCAGCACACCGCCCAGCACCGCGCAGGCCGCCATCTCCTGCCCCACCGCCCCGGGCGAAAGCGCCGGGCCCATCACCGGACGAGACGGCGCAGAAAGCCGCCCGGCGTATGCTCTGCGGTGTATTCCAGCGTGTCCACCCGGCCTGTAAGCTTGACTTCGCCCTTGTCGAGGTCGAGGCTGGTGACGCTCAGCTCGGCCCCGGTGAGTTCCAGCGTCCCTTTCGAGGTGAGCATCGCCGCCCCCTCGGCGTCGCAGCGGATGACCCGCCGCACACCGGTGACGGTCAGCTTGTTCCGCCCCTCCAGGATGAGGTCGTGAGGCAGAGCCTGCTCCGGCTTTGCGTCCTGTTGTTTCATGACATTCCCCTCCCCTTTTCTGCCATCTTATGCAGGGCGGGGCGGGGTCATACCGGATCTACTCGGCTTTCGGAGCGTCGTGGGCGGCTGCCAGCACGTTGTCCTGCTCGATGATCTCGTACATCTCGCGGGCCACGTCCTTGGTGCGGGGCTCCACGTCGGAGAGGACCTTCACCTTGATGGGCCGGTTGCCGAAGGTGACCTCGATGATGTCGCCGGCCTTGACGGCCTGGCTGGCCTTGGCGGTCTTGCCGTTGATGAGGATGCGGCCCGCGTCGGCCACCTCGTTTGCCACCGTGCGGCGCTTGATGAGCCGCGAAACTTTCAGATATTTGTCTAAACGCATTTCTAAACTCCTTGTATCAACCTCTCCGTCACGCCTACGGCGTGCCACCTCTCCTATCGAGGAGAGGCCTTGGCAGTCCGTAAAGTTTCGTCTTCACCCATAAACTTTTCCTCTTCGCCAGAGGCTCCCCTCGGTAGGGGCAACAGCGACGACCGCCGCCAGTGGCGGAAACAGGGAGTCGCTGTTGGGGCAGCGGCCAGCGAGACGCAAGCGAAGCGCTACGGATGCTGGGAGCCGCAACTCGGCCTTGTCGAGCGATAGCGAGACTGAGAGGTTGTTCCTCTATTAAAAAAGCCGCCGGGCCTAAAGGTTCCGGCGGCGACGGGTCTTCTCTTACAGGGTGTCCTTCAGAGCCTTGCCCGGCTTGAACACGATGCTCTTGGAAGCAGCGATGGTGATGGGCTCGCGGGTGCGGGGGTTGATGCCCTGACGCTCAGCGCGCTCACGCACCTCGAAGGTGCCGAAGCCGGAGATGGAGATCTTCTCACCCTCGGCCATGGCCTTGCCCAGTGCCTCGAATGCAGCGTTGACAGCCATCTCGGCGCTCTTCTTGCTCATCTCAGTGTTTGCCGCAACCTGTGCGATCAGATCGGTCTTGGTCATAATAAAAACCTCCACAATATTCTCAACATTTTCTATTCGAGCAGACGGTCTGACCGTCTGGTACCCGTTTACGTTTCGTCCGCTTCCAGCCTCCGGGTAAAGCGCCTGGCCGCGAAGGTCAGAGCCTCTTCGGCGTCCACACCGGCCAGACGCATGGCATCGGCGGCGGCCAGCAGCAGCCCACCGGCGTTCTCTGCCGTCTGCTCTGCGTCCCACGCGGCCCTGGCGCTGTCCAGAGCCCTGGCCGCACCGGCGGCATCCTCCGGCCCGCAGCCGAACCGCGCGGCCCGCTTCTGGAGCTTCTGGGCGCGCATCAGGGCGGGCAGGGTGGCCGGGACGGTGTCCAGCTCATCGGCCAGAGTCGTGCGGCCCTTTTCCTTATTTTTGAGCGCATCCCAGCTGTTTATACCAGCATTTTCCGCCGCCGAGGAAGCAAAGATGTTCGGGTGGCGGAAGACCAGCTTCTCGCACACCTCGCGGCAGACCTTCTCCATGTCGAAACGGCCCCGCTCCTCCTCGATGACGGTGTGGAACACCACCTGCATCAGGACGTCGCCCAGCTCTTCCTGCATCATGACAGGGTCGTCGGCGTCGATGGCTTCCAGCGCCTCGCACGTTTCTTCCAGAAAGTTTTTCCGGATGGAAGCGTGGGTCTGGACTTTGTCCCACGGACAGCCGTTCTCCCTGTCTCTCAGGATGCGGATGATCTCCACGAGGTCTTCCGCCGTATAGTGTTCCCTCGGCGTCCAGTCCTGCATGGGGCGTCTCCTTTCCGCATTCCGAAAACATCTGCGAACAGATTCAAATTGTACCTCAGAATCTGCCGAAATGCAAGGGTACAAGCGCATTTTCCGGCTTTTTGCGGCAAAATTTTCATTTCATTCACAACAAAAGGCGGCATCCCCCGGAGGACACCGCCCTGCGTGGGCTTTTTCGCTTACAGCTGTGCGCCGCACTTGTTGCAGAACAGCGCGTCGTCCGAGACGAGCGCGCCGCACTGGGGGCAGGTCTTGGCCTTGTCGTCCTCGGGCTTTTCCTCGGCGGGCTCTGCGGCAGCGTCAGCCGTCACGTCGGCGGCGGCCTCTTCCGTATCCTCGAAAGTCGTCTCAATGACGGTATCCGGCTCGAGAGAGGCTTTCAGGTCGGAGAGCTCCTGCTCGATGTTGGCGATCATCTCGATGTATTTGTCCACAAGGGGCTGGTTCTCCTCGTTGCCCTTGGCCAGACTATACACCAGAGCGCCCAGCTGGCGCTGCGCCTTGTACAGCTTGCTCTGCGCGTTCACGATCTTTGCCTGGGTGCGGCCCTTTTCGGCCAAATCCAGTGCGGCATTCCTGCCTTTCTCGGCATACTCGAGGCCCATTTCCTTGATCTTATTGAAGTCCATAAAAGACACCTCACTTGTCTATGCCCGGGGTGGGCAGCACTCCTCTGCGTTTTCTGCTCAGGCTGTCCCTGTGCCGCCGGAGATTATTTTTATTATAGCGCACTCCCGGGGGGAATGCAACGAATCCCACCCAAGTTTTACAGAATCGTGCGGATTTGGAAACATTTTTTTCGCAATTTGCACACTTTCCGCGTTCTGATGTTCTTTATACCTCACCTGCGTAGAACTCGCGCAGCATGCTGTCGGCGGGCAGAAGCTCCAGCTCCACCGGGGCCACATGCTCGAAGCGGCGGGCCGTCTCGTCCCAGAGCTCCGCGTTGTGGCCTTCCAGCGTGAAGCGCTGGCTCACCGGGCGCAGGAGCTTTGCGATGAGGCCCAGCTCGTAGGTGAAGGAGGTGTCCAGCAAAAAGTCTGCCGTAGTCTTGAAGCCCTTGATATACCGGGTCTCGCCGTCGAGGACTCTGTCCCACATGGCGAGGGTCTTGGCGGGGCTGCGGCCCCGGGCGGCGGCATCCCGCAGGGTGCGGCGGCAGAGGCGGATGTCCTGGGTGTTGATGACACGGCGGCCATCGATGCAGTATTCCTCCCGCAGGCCGGCGTAAATGCGGTAGACGTCGTCGCCCTTCACAAGGCCCGTCAGCTCGGGGTTCAGGGCGTGGATGCCCTCCACGATGCAGACGCCGCCCTTGAGGTCCAGCGTCTCCGTCTCGGAGGAGCGGGACTCGGCAGTGAAGTCGTAGATGGGCAGCACGGTCTTTCCGGTGGTGCTCAGATCGCTGAGGCACTGGCGGATGAGGGACATATCCAGCGTGTCTGGGTTCTCGTAGTCCAGCGTACCGTCGGGCAGGCGGGGGTAATACTGAGCGCCCTTGAAGAAGTTATCCAGACTGATGACATGGGCCGGGGTGCCGGAGGCTTCCAGAGCCTCGGCCACCTTATGAGCCGAAGTCGTCTTGCCGCTGGCCGACGGGCCGGTGAGCATGACGATCTTGGCGCGGGAGTCCCTGATCTTCTGGGCAGCATAGGCCACCCGCTGGCGGTAGCTCTTCTCGCTCATCTCCGCCAGCGCCGCCGGGCTCTGGGCGGCGACGTTGTACAGGTCTATCTCAACCAGACGTTTCGGTACCCAAATCGTGATCATAAAAAACCGCCACTCCTTTTTTCCGTTCCAGCACTTCGTCAAAACGCTGGATGTATTCTGTCGGATACTTGAAATTGAAGATGCGCTGCATCCGCTTGCCGCCGTCGGCCACCAGCTTGGTGCTGCCGCCTGCGCCGGCCGAGAGGATGGTCTGGACCTCTTCCATGATATAGATATTATAATACCCCTCGTGGCCCGGCTTGCACCAGCCCACGTTTTCCAGGTTTTGGAGGGTATTTTTCTGACGATAGAGGTAGTAGGGCCGATAGCCCGCCTCGGCCAGCAGATGGCACCTTTCCAGCATGGTGGCCACATCGGCGTAGTCGTTCTCCTTCTGATCCTCGATGACGATGCGGGAGGCCCGCTTGAGGGTCAGGGTGTGGACGGTGATATTCTCAGGGTCGAGGGCAATGGCCTGACGCAGGCTCTTCTCGAACCCTTCCACCGTGTCGCCGGGCAGGCCAGCGATGAGGTCCATGTTGATGTCGTCGTGGCCTGCGGCCCGGGCCTCGGCATAGCAGTCGAGGATATCCTGAGCCGAGTGCCTGCGGCCAATGTTCGCCAATACTTCATCCGAGAAGGTCTGCGGATTGATGGAGATGCGGGTCGCGCCGTATTCTCGGATGACGGCCAGCTTTTCGGCGTCGGTGCAGTCGGGGCGTCCGGCTTCCACCGTGTATTCCACGATGGCGGAAAGGTCGAAGCAGTCCCGCACCGTCCCCATGAGCTGGCGCAGCTGCGCTGCCGAGAGGCTGGTGGGGGTGCCGCCGCCGATGTAGATGCTGCAGAGCTTCAGCCCGGCCTTGTCGGCCTCGTCCCGGATGGCCTCGACCTCTTTGCACAGGCAGTCCACATAGGGCTGCACCAGCTTGCGGTCACGGTCGAGGTTGCAGCTGACGAAGCTGCAATAGCTGCACCGAGAGGGGCAGAACGGGATGCCGATATAGAGGCTGTAGGTCTTGGGCGCGCTGCCTGCTTTCAGGATAGGCTCCTGCAAGTCCGCGATGGCCTTGGCCATGCCGTATTTTTCGGGCGAGCAGTCGAAGCGCTTGAGGAAGAAATCGTCGATCTCCTCTTCCGTCCAGCCTGCGGCCCGCTTGTCGTGGACGAGGCGCACCGGGCGGACGCCGGTCATCTTGCCCCAGGGCGGGCGGACACCCGTCCAGCTGCGCAGCAGGTCATAGGTCAGGCTGGCCAGCGCAAATTCCGGCGTCTCGCCGCCCTCTTCCACGGGAATGGGCAGAGGTGCTTCGACGGTCTGGCTCTTGCCGCCCTGCCGCACCATGGCCCAGAGCTTGTCAGGCCGCTTCTCGGCCCAGACGCAGTCTGCGCCGTCCTCGGGCGGGTTGAGGGTGAGCGGGGCCATTGGGTAGAACAGGCGGACGAGGTGCTCCACCTCGTAGCCCGAGCCAAGGCCCGTGATATAGATATTCATGTGAAATCCCGCCTTTTTATGCGTTTCTCAGCGCATTTTTGATATAGAAGTTGGTGGCGGCCTCCTGCCCGAAGGTAGAAAAATCGCCGTGGCCGGGCAGCACCTGTGCCTCGGCCGGGACGGGCAGGGCCGCGAACTTGCGCAGGCTCTCGTCCATCTTCCGGCTGTCGCCGCCCTCGAGGTCGGTGCGGCCGATGCTGCCCTGAAAGACCGTGTCGCCCACGAAGAGATAGTTTTCGCACAGCAGCACCACGCTGCCCTCGGTGTGGCCGGGGGTGTGCCAGACAGTGAAGCGCAGCTCATCGAGGGGGATGACCTCGCCCTCTTCGTAGCCGCTGTCCGAGCCCTTGAGGGGCAGCAGCTGGGTCCCCCGACAGTCGGCGGGCTCACAGTAGAGCTTTGCGCCCCACTCGCGGCTCAGGACCCCCGCACTGCCCACATGGTCGTAGTGGCCGTGGGTGCAGAGGATGAGGCTCAGCCTGCCGCCGTGCTCCTTTAAGATCTTATCGTACTCCTGCACCTCGGCGGCGGGGTCGATGACCACCGCGTTGCCTGCGTCCGAGATGAGCAGGAAGCTGTTGGTGTAAAACGGCGCAGGGCCGACCAGATGAAATGCCTTCATGGTTTATTTTTCTCCTTTATGCCACTCGTCGGTGTCGATGACGATGGTGCAGGGGCCTTCGTTGACCAGCGACACCTGCATATCCGCGCCGAACTCGCCGTGCCGGACATCCTTGAGGCCCTGCCTGTTCATCTCGGCGAGGAACAGCTCGTAGGCGTCCACAGCCAGCGGCGGTCTTGCCGCCTTGATGAAGCTGGGACGGAAGCCCTTCTTCGTGTCGCCGTAGAGGGTGAACTGACTCACCACCAGCGCGGAGTACCCGAGGTCCTTTGCGCTGAGGTTCAGCTTGTCGTTTTCGTCCTTGAAAATGCGCAGGCCCGCGCATTTTTCAGCCAGCTTCGGCACGATGTCGAGCGTATCGGTGTCCTTGACGCCCAGCAGGATAACGAGGCCGGGACCGATGGGGCGCGGCTCGCCGCCGTTGACCCGGACGCTGGCCGAGGATACGGCCTGAATGACTGCACGCATATTAGCTCCTTGTTACCTTGAGCACATCCTTGACTTTGGACAGACGGGCCACGACCCGGTTGAGGTGCTCTGTATTGTTGATGCCGATGGTCAGACTGATGACGGCACAGTTGTTCTCCACCTGACGGGCGTTCATGGCGTAGATGGGGACGCGGATGTCAGCCAGCGCGGCCAGCACATCGGACAGCAGCTCGTTGCGGTTGAGGGCGATGATCTCCAGACCGGCCTTGTAGCTGTCCTTGACGCTGTCGGCCCAGTACGCCTTGACCCAGCGGGGGGCGTTGGAGGGGTCTTTCATGCTGGACACCGCGTTGGCGCAGCTCTGCTTGTGGATGGAGACGCCGAAGCCCCGGGTGATGAAGCCCACGATGGGGTCGCCGGGCAGGGGCGAGCAGCACTTTGCAAACTTGATGGGGGTGTTGTCGAAGCCCTCCACCACCACGCCGTCGGTGGCGTGGACGCGGCTCAGATCGACCTTCGGCAGGTCCTCCACCGACTTGTTCTCAGCAGCCTCGGCGGCCTTGAGCTTCTGCCACTCCTCTTTGAGCTTGGGCAGGCAGTTGGCGATGGTCATGCCGCCGTAGCCGATGGCAGCGTAAATTTCCTCCGCGTTGTTCTGGCGCAGACGACGGCTGCAGCTGCCCACGAACTCATCCAGCTGGTCGTCGGGGATGAAGATCATCTCCCGGCGCAGCTCTTTGGCCAGCGCGTCGCGGCCCTGCTGGATGTTCTCTTCGCGGCGCATCTTCTTGAACCAGTTGCGTATCTTGCTCTTGGCCTCGCTGGTGCGCACGATCTTGAGCCAGTCGCGGCTGGGGCCTTTGTCCGCCGGGCCGAGGATGACTTCAATGATCTCGCCCGTCGCCACGACATGGTCGATGGGGACGATGCGGTTGTTGACCTTACAGCCCACCATCCGGTTGCCGACGGCAGAGTGGATGGCGTAGGCAAAGTCGATGCAGTTTGCGCCCGCAGGCAGGTTGATGACGTCGCCCTTCGGAGTGAAGGCAAAGACCTCCTCCGGCAGCAGGTCGCTCTTCAAATCGTGGAGCAGGTTGCCGGAATCCTCGCTGACGCGCTGGTTTTCCAGCAGCTGGCTGACCCAGGCCAGACGCTCGTCCAGTTTATCGTGGCCCTCGAGGCCCTCCTTATACTTCCAGTGGGCGGCAACGCCGTACTCGGCCTGCTCGTCCATGGTGCGGGTGCGTATCTGCACCTCAAAGGGGATGCCCTCGTGGCCGATGACGGTGGTGTGGAGGCTCTGGTAGCCGTTGGGCTTGGGGGTGGAGATATAGTCCTTGAAGCGGTTGGGCAGCGGGTGGTACATATCGTGGATGAGGCCCAGGGTGCTGTAGCACTCAGCCAGGGTGTCCAGGATGATGCGCACCGCGTAGATGTCGTAAATTTCATCGAAGGACTTGTTCTGCATGATGGTCTTGCGGTAGATGCCGTAGATGCTCTTGACTCTCCGCTTGATGGTCGCGCCCTCGATGCCGCTCTCCTCGAGGCGGCTCTTGATGACGCCCGACACGCTGGCCAGGAACTCGTCGCCCGCGCGCTCGCTAAGCATCTTGTTGATCTCCTCGTAGCCCACGGGGTCGAGGTAGTGGAGGCTGCGGTCTTCCAGCTCCTCCTTGACGTTCAGGATGCCCAGACGGTTGGCGATAGGGGCGTAGACCTCCATGGTCTCCCGGGCCTTGTCGCGGCGCTTCTGCTCCGGCCATGCGTCGCCGGTGCGCATATTGTGCAGGCGGTCACAGAGCTTGATGATCATGACGCGGACGTCACGGCTCATGGCCAGCAGCATCTTGCGCAGGTTCTCGGCCTGCAGCTCTTCGATATTGGAAAATTGGATCTTGGTCAGCTTGGTGACGCCGTCCACCAGCGCGGCCACCTCTTCGCCGAAAGTGGCGGTCAGGTCGGCCAGCGTGGTGGGGGTGTCCTCCACCACGTCGTGGAGCAGGGCGGCGGCGATGCTCTCGCTGTCCATGCCGAGGTCCAGCACGAGGCGGGCCACAGCCAGCGGGTGGCAGATATAGGGCTCACCGCTGCGGCGGCAGACCCCCTTGTGAGCGTCGTTGGCCATATTGTAGGCTTTTTCGATCATGGCCATGTTGTAGGCCTTGCCGCTGGCCTTGATGGCCTCCACCAGCTTCTCCCAGGTCACGATCTCGGGCCGCACCTCCGAGGGAAGGGTCCCCTCAGGGGCGTTGGCCGGCAGGGCCGTTGCGGCCACGGTAGCCATCTCCGTCACCGGTACGGGCTGGTGGAGATGGGTCTTCGCAGAGTAGCTGTCCTCTTTCGCCGCAGCCGGTGCTGCGGGCGAGGGGGCGACAGGTTTCTTTCCCTCAGGCATCTTTATCGTTCCTCCAGACATTTCAGGATGGGCGCATCGGCAAGGTTCTTCTTTCCGGTGGCAGGCACGAGTTCCCAGAACTTTGCCCCGCCCCGGTCAGCCGCTGTGATGAGGCCGACCTGTTCCAGCGCGGCGACGGCCACCAGCGTCCGGCCGGTGTTCTCCTCGCCGAGTTTTGCAAACAGGGGCTGCAGGTCTTCGGCGTGCCAGCGCCGCGCCTGCAGCTCCCGATAAACGGTGATGATATGGCTGCGCTCCGGGGCGATGCTCTCCTTCTGCTCCGGCGTCAGGGGCGTACCCCGGCGCAGCGCCTGCACCAGCGCGGCCTGCTCCGCAGCTGTGTTTCCGAGGCCCGCCGGGTGCAGCTCGATGATGCGGCCCGACAGCTGTGCGCCCCGGGGCGAATCGTAGACCGAAAGGCTGATGGCTGCGTCCACGACGTCGCCCGTCGAGTAAGGCACCTGTTCCGGGTGCATCCCGAACCAGACGGCATAGATGCTGGAACTGCCCTGCCGCAGACGCAGGCGGCAGTGTTTGCCCTCCGAGACGGCGTAGACGCCCTCCACGACAGCCATTTCCAGCACGAAGACCGGGCTGGGGTTGTCGGCACCGTAGGGTGCCAGCTGGTCGAGGCGGCGGACGCTCTCCACCGTCAGGCGGTCGAGGTGGACGGACAGATCACACTCCAGCGGCGGGGTGCGCAGCACGGGACACTCCCGGGCCGCCCAGTCGTTGAGCCGCTGGCGGAGCGTCTGCAGATCCTCTTCCCGCACCGAGAGGCCCGCTGCCATGGCGTGGCCGCCGAAGCGGAGCAGGATGTCGGCGCAGGAGGCGATGCACTCGTGCAGGTTGAAGCCCTGCACGCTGCGGCCGCTGCCCTTGCCCTCGCCGTGCTCATCCACCGACACCACGATGACCGGGCGTCCGGTCTTTTCCACAAGGCGGGAGGCCACGATGCCGATGACGCCGGGGTGCCAGTCTCTGCCCCAGAGCAGGATGACCCGGTCTTCGAGGCGTTCCGGCTCAGCGTCCAGCAGCTCCTGTGCGGCTTTGACGATCTCCATCTCCGTCTCCTGCCGCTGGATGTTGATGTCGCTCAGCTTATGGGCCAGTTCGACCGCCCGGTCCTCGTCCTCACAGAGCACCAGCTGCAAAGCGGTGACAGCGCTGTCCATCCGGCCCGCCGCATTGATGCGGGGCGCGATGGCGTAGCTGATGTTCTCTGCCGTCACCGGCTTGCCTGCAAGGCCCACTTCTTCCAAAAGGGCGCAGAAGCCGGGTCTGTCCGTATTTTGCAGCTGGCGCAGACCTGCTTTGACGATGGTGCGGTTCTCCCCTGTCAGGGGCATGACGTCGGCCACGGTGCCAACAGCGGCGAGGTCGCCGCAGTATTCCAGCATCTCTTCCGGCGGGCAGCCATCCAGCGCGGCGCAGAGCTTGAAGGCCACGCCCGCGCCGCACAGGCCCTTGAAGGGGCTGTGGTCGTCGGCACGGCGGGGGTCCACGATGGCCGCTGCCTGGGGCAGGGTGTCGTGGGGCAGATGGTGGTCTGTGATGATGAGGTCGATGCCGAGGCTGGCCGCGAATGCGGCTTCCTCTACGGCAGAGATGCCGTTGTCCACCGTGACGATGAGGCGGCAGCCCTTATCGTAGATCGACTGGATGGCGTTCTTCGAGAGACCGTAGCCGTCGCCCTCCCGGCTGGGCAGCATACACTTGACGGCGGCGCCCATCCCTTTCAGGTGCTGATAGAGCAGGGCCGTGGCGGTCACACCGTCCACGTCGTAGTCGCCGAAGACGACGATGGTCTCCCCCTCGTCGATGGCCCGCAGGATGCGCTCACAGGCTTTATCCATGTCGGTCAGGAGCATGGGGTCGCTCAGCTCTTCTTCGCCCGCCAGAAGGGTCAGCGCCTCGGCGGGGTCGGTGATGCCCCGGGCAGCGAGGATGCCGGCCAGCAGGCCGGCTTCTTTCTGCTGGGCCGCGAGGACAGAGCGGTACTTTTCCTCGCTCCACTCTTCGTCCATGTTCTGGTATTCCAGCTCTTCGGTGTTCTGCTGGGCGATGGCCGCTGTCAGCTCTTTCAGGGCGGCGCGGTCAACGGTCTTGGTGTTCCAGGCCCGGTAGGTCATCGCAATCCCTCCCCGGCCAGACCATCGTTCGCCAGCATCCCCTGCAGCGCAGCGATCTCGCTGGAAACGTCCAGCGCCACGTCCGACAAAAGCTTATCGTAGAGGTTATCATAAGCCTGATTCAGGGTGTGCAGGATGCCCGCAATATCCCGGCGGATGGCCTCCGCGTTCTCGCCCTGCTGGCTCTGCACGTCGTTGTAGGTGTGCAGGAGCTTGAGGGTGGTGGGGATATAGTATTCCGCAAAGCGGCGGGCCTTGGGCAGGCTCTCGGGGTGGGCTTCCAGCCAGGCACAGATGGACTCGGTGGTCTTCTGCATATGCTGCAGCTCCTCCACAGCCCGCTCATCCTCCATGAGCTCCTGCTCCTTCTCGAGCACCTGCGCAAAGCGGCGGGTCGTCTCGAGGTTCAGGGGGACTTCTCCGGCCTGTTCCGGCGCTTTTTCCGGTTCGGGCTGGGGCTGATCTTCCTGTGCGGCGCGGTAGTCCTCCGCCGTCAGGTAGAGCTTGTCGTTTTTCTCGTCCAGCCAGGCACTGAGCCAGCCCTTGTGGATGAATTTCCGCAGCATCTTGAGAGCCTTGGTCTTCTTTTTATGCGTCAGGTCGGCCAGCATGGAGAGGGACAGGCCCTTGTGCCAGTCGAAGCCCTCGGCGGTATCGGCGTAGAGCTCCAGAGTCTTGGCGGCCTTCATACGGGACGCGCCCGCCGCGGTCAGCCAGCCGAACACAGCGGTCACAGCGGCAGAGCACCACCCCGTCACCGCGATAGCACCCAGTGCAAAATCGCCGATGGCACTGAGGACCGTCATATCAGCCGCCACCATCACGCCGCCGGACGTGAACGCCCCCGCCGTGCCGAAGCAGGCGATGGCCGTGATGCCGAAGAGGACGGCGAAGGTGATGCCGGTCGCCAGCATGGCGACGCCTGCGCCGTGGCGCTTTTTGGCGCTGGTGCGGATATTCTCGATGGCTGTCGGTTCCGGCTTCTTCGCAAAGAAATTGCGCGCCCAGTCGGTCATCCCGCTGGCGCTGCTTCCGGCCTCCCCGGCCCGCTTCTGGTACTCCTGTTTTCCGGCCTGAAAGACCCGGCCTGCCTCCGAGATGCCATAACCGGCGGCGTTCACCGCGGCGCGGCCCACATCCCACACACGGTCGCCGATCTCCTCGCCCCGGCCCTCAAAGCCGTGTCGGAAGGAGTCGGACATGGTGTTGCCCAGCTCGCGGAGCTGGCGTTCCAGCTCCTGCTGCACCTTACGGCCTTTGCTGTCCTTCGCCGTGCGGTCAAAATCGTCTTCACGATCAGTCATTCAACTTCTCACCCTTCTGCCGGGCTGTACCGGCTGATGATGGCGCGGGCCACCCGCAGGCCATCGACGGCGGCACTCATGATGCCGCCCGCATATCCGGCACCCTCGCCGCAGGGATACAATCCTGCCAGCTGGGTGCATTCAAAATTTTCTTCCCGTTTCAGCCGCACCGGGCTGCTGGTACGGGTCTCGAGGCCGGTCAGAATGGCCTCGGGGGCGGTGTAACCCGCAATTTTCCGCTCGTAAGCCCGCAGACCGGCCCGCAGGGTGTCGGCCAGCTCGGTCGGCAGCAGTGCGCCGAGGTCCGCAGCGACGACGCCCCGGTCATAGGTGGGCTGGACGCGGCCAATGTTCAGCCGGCCCCTGCCCTCCAAAAAGCTCTGGATGTTCTCCGCCGGGGCGGCATACTCTCCGCCGGGACGGCCTGCCGCATAGGCCCGGGCTTCCAGCTCCCGCTGGAAGGCGATGGCCTTCCGGGGGTCGTTGCCGAAGTCTTCGCCGCCCACGCTGACCACCACGGCCGCGTTGGCATTCCTGCCGCTGCGGGCGTGGTAGCTCATGCCGTTGGTCACGACGCGGCCCTTTTCGCTGGCCGAAGCCACCACTTGGCCGCCCGGACACATACAGAAGGTATAAACGCACCGTTTTTCAACGTGCTGCGAAAGCTGATATTCGCCGCGCGGCAGGGCCGGATGGCCCGCCGCCTCGTGGTAGAGGCTCTTTTCGATCTCCGATTGGAGATGCTCTGCCCGGAAGCCGACGCTGAAGGGCTTGCACTCCAGCACGAGGCCGCTGTCCATCAGCATCCCGAAGGTGTCGCGGGCCGAGTGGCCCACCGCGAACACCAGCGCCTCACAGGGGAACGCGCCGTCCGTGGTCTGGACGCCGACGAGCCGGCCGTCCCGCCGCTCGAAGCCGGTGAGGGCTGTGTTGAAGTGGACCTCGCCGCCCAGCGACTCGATCTCTTTTCGGATCGAAGTGATGACGCCCCGCAGCAGGTCGGTGCCGACATGGGGCTTCTGCTGCCATGCGATCTCCTTGGGCGCGCCGTGCTCGAGGAACACTTCGGTCACGAAGCCGCAGAGCTCGTCGCCGATGCGGGTGGTGAGCTTGCCGTCCGAGAAGGTTCCGGCGCCGCCCTCGCCGAACTGGATGTTGGCGTTCTCGTCCAGCTCACCGGTGGCGGAGAAATGCTCCACGGCCTTGACGCGCTCGTCCAGCGCCGGGCCGCGTTCCAGCACGATGGGCCGGTAGCCCTGACGGGCCAGCAGCAGCGCCGCAAAGAGGCCCGCCGGGCCGAGGCCGCAGACCACAGGCCGGTGCGTCAGCGGCAGAGTGCCGTTCTGCACCGAGAGATCGGTCTTGCCCCGGACGGTAACGCTGCGGAAAGCACCCGCACAGGCGGCCTCTTCCCCCTCCTCTTTCAGGGTCACGGCCACGGTGTACACCAGCTTGGGCTGGCCGTGGCGGGCGTCCACCGAGAGCCGGGCGATGCCCAGATGACTCACCTTTCCCCGGGGGATGCGGGCGAGGCGGAGGGCTTTTTCGTAGGCCTGCGGCTCCCCGGCAGAGAGGGGCAGGCGAATATCATGGATCAGGATCATATACTCAGTTACTTTCTATCTTGCACTGCACCACATAGCTGCCCAGCGCAAAAATTTTGTCGTTGGCCGGCACATAGAGGCGGCAGGCGATGTTCTGCCGGCCGATGGCGACATAGAAGTCGTCGGCGTCGATCTCAATGACCACCTGTTCCGGATTCAGTGCTTCCAGCGAACCGGCCGGGCCGCAGAGGGTGACGTTCATCAGCCGCTCCGTCTCCACGGTCAGGGTGTAGGTGGAGGGCAGGTTGATGACCTGCACACAGCTGGCGGGCAGGTTCATGGTCTTGGTTTCCAGACGGGAGCTGTCGAAGCTGACCGTGATGCTGGAGATGTTGTCCAGCAGACGGATGCCGCTGGGCAGCTCGATGGGCATTTCGTACACCTTATCCAGTGCAAAGGTGGAAAGGTCGATGGTACCCACCGACAGGGCGGACAGACGGTCGATCTGGGACTCCGGGCCGGCCACATTGAGGGTCTTTTTGCTCAGGGAGTAGACCAGCACCGAGGGGTCAAAGTCGCGGGGCGCGTTGATAAAGCTGACTTCCACCGGCAGGGTGGCCAGCTTATACACCTGCAGCGTGACCTCGACGCTGTCCGTTTCCAGAGTAGTATACTCAAATTTCACCTCTCCGCCGCTGCGGGTGTAAAAACGCAGGCCGGTGTCCAGAGTGACGGGACTGGTCAGCTCGCCGCTGTAGGTCACCTCGGCGGTGCAGGTCTCTACCTTGCTCAGCTCGGTGCTGGGGCCGGAGAGAGTCACCGTCTCCTTTGAGATGTCGGTGCCGTAGAGGATATAGCCGTCTGCTATCTTCAGGTAATTCGTCGTCACCTGGATGGGCAGGGTCTTTTCTTCCACCACATCGAACACCACGTCCACGGTGTTGTCGCCGTCGATGGAGACGGACACCCCGGTGAGCAGGGTGCTCTGGCTCCGCACCTGAAGGCGCAGGCTCTTTTCGCCGCTGTCGCGGACGCTGGACCAGTCGGGGTAGACGACAAAGTCGTTGGCCGACAGGCTGCCGATGGTGTAGCCGTCGCCGGAAAGCTTCAGGTTGACCGTTTTTTCCTCCGCATTGACGATGCTCAGGCCCCGGGAAGTGTAGGCAGCCGAATCATAGCTAAAGTCCACCGGAACATTATAGATGGTGGTGGTGGTGCCGGGCTGCACGACGATGGTGACAGCCATCCACGCGATGACCGCACCCAGCAAAGAAAGCAGGAGCCGGATGCGGCGGTCGTTCAGCAGATTGCGCTTGGGGGGTACGGCAGGCTTGCCGTTGTTCTGCTCAGTGCTCATTGCTGCTCATCCTCCTCCTTGTTGTTCACCCAGTTCAGCAGGCGCTTGCCCCGTGCCTTCCAGCCCTCGGCAGCGCTCTTCTCGCTGGCGGTCTCCTTGGGTATCATCTCATCCACCAGCCGGGTATAAAGGGTCTGACGGTCAAAGTGGCGCATGAGTACACCATTTTTCGCCATCGAGATGATGCCTGTCTCCTCGCTGACCACGATGGCGATGGCGTCGGAGTTCTCGGCGATGCCGAGGCAGGCGCGGTGGCGGGTACCCATGTCCTTGCCCAGATCCAGGTTGTTGGAAAGGGGCAGCACACAGCCTGCGGCCTTGATGCGGCCATTCTCGATGATGGCCGCGCCGTCGTGGAGGGGGGTACCCTCGTAGAAGATGGTACCCAGCACCTCGAGGTTGACCGCGCTGTTCACGGGCGTGCCGGTGCGGACGATCTCAGAAAGGTTGGTGTTCCGCTCCAGCACGATGAGCGCGCCGGTCTTGGTCTCCGAAAAGCGCTCTGCCGCGTCGCAGATGGCGATGATGGCGCTGCGCCACGCGCCCTTGAGGCTGGTGTCGTTGTAGCGGTTTTTATTGAAGAAGCGATAGGCCCACTGGTCGGTCTGGCCCATCCGCTCCAGCGCACGCCGTATCTCGGGCTGGAACAGCACCACCAGCGTCAGCAGACCGACTTGCAGCAGCGAGTTGAGCAGCCAGGTGACGGTGCGCATATTCAGGATGTTGGCCACCAGATAGACCGCCATCACGATGAGCGCGCCCTTGGCCAGCTGGCCGGCGCGGGTGCGGTTGACGAAGCCCAGCAGCTGGTAGATGAGGAACGCGATGATGAGGATGTCCAGCAGGTCTACCAGCTTGAAGGTCTGGAAGTTTGCTACGATAGAGTTCAGAGTCATGGGTCACATTCTCCCGTTCACACTGCTTCGATGAGGGCGACGGCATGGGCCGCGATGCCCAGCCCCTCGCCGGTAAAGCCCAGATGCTCCTCGGTGGTGGCTTTGACGCTCACGGCATCCACCGGCATCCCGAAAGCCTCGGCCAGCTTTGCCCGCATGGCCGGGATGTGGGGAGCCAGCTTCGGGCGCTGGCAGAGGATGGTGGCGTCGATGTTCTCGATGCGCCAGCCGTGCCCGGTCACGATTTCTGCCACACGGCGGGCCAGCATGAGGCTGTCGGCCCCGGCGTACTCTTCCGCCGTATCGGGGAAGTGCTGGCCGATGTCGCCCAGCGCCGCTGCGCCCAGCACGGCATCCATGACCGCGTGGGCCAGCACGTCGGCGTCCGAGTGGCCCAGCAGGCCCTTTTCATACGGCACTTCCACGCCGCCCAGGATGAGCTTGCGGCCCTCCACCAGACGGTGGACGTCATAACCATGACCAATGCGCATTTTCTTTCCTCCGTTCCCGGCCCGGGGCAGGTCCTCCCGGGTGGTTATCTTGATGTTTGCGTAGCCGCCCCGGACCAGCTCCACCGGGCGGCCCGTCAGCTCGAACAGGCTGCAGTCGTCGGTGACGAGGCGGGCGCTGGCCTCGTCCAGTTCATCCAGTGCCGCCAGATAAACTGCGCGGTCGAAGCACTGGGGTGTCTGCACCGCATAAAGGGTGCTGCGGTCGGGGGTGTTCTCCACCATGCAGCCTTCCGGCACAGTCTTGCCGTCGCCGCCCTTCGCCCGCTTGATGGTGTCCTTCACCGGCACCGCCGGGGCGGCGGCACCGCAGCGGGCAGCGGCCGCTATCGTATCGGCGATAACGCTCTGGCTCACGAAGGGCCGGGCCGCGTCGTGGACGGCCACCAGTCTGCCGTGGGCAGCGGCCACGCCGCTGCGGGCGCTCTCGGCGCGGGTCGAGCCGCCCTTCACCAGCCGCACCGGCTTTTTGCAGCGGGCAGCAGCCCGCTGGGCATTCTCACCGGACGCGCCGGTCACGATCACCAGCTCGTCCACCTCCGGACACTCGTCAAAGGCCCGAACGCTCCGCTCCAGGACGGTCTCACCGCCCAGATCGAAGCTCAGTTTATCAAATCCCATCCGGGTGGAAGAACCAGCCGCCACCAGGACTGCCGTCACACGACATTCCAATTTCTTACACCTGCCCCATTTTATTCCTGCCCTGCGCCGCACTGCACAGAGCGTATTATTATTCATTGAATATTATAGCGTATCCACCCACAAACTGCAACTGCCCGCGCCCATCAAAAATGCCCCCGTGCAGCACTTTTGGCGCTGTACGGGGGCATAAATTTTTTATGAAATTTCTGCGTTATGCGAGGATGGGCTCGATGGCAGCGGCCAGAGCATCCTTCTGAGCCTGAGCCTCGGCCAGGTCCTTGCCCAGAGTGGTGAAGTAGGTCTTGATCTTCGGCTCAGTGCCGGAGGGACGGACGACCACGGCAGCGCCGTTGTCCAGAGTGTAGATGAGGACGTTTGCGGCGGGCAGGCCGGTCTCTTCGGGCTTCTTGTAGTCGGTGACCTTGACCACCTTGTGGCCGGCCAGCTCGGTGAGAGGCTCGTCACGCAGCTTCTGCATGATGGAGGCCATCTTCTCCATGCCGGTCAGGCCGGGGAACTCGAAGCTGTCCACCTTGTTCAGGTAGCGGCCATACTCCTTGTAGATCTCTTCCAGACGCTCCTTGATGGAGGAACCGATGCTGCGGTAGTAAGCGGCCATCTCGCAGATGAGCATGGAGCCGATGACGGCATCCTTGTCACGGACATAGGGGCCGGCCAGATAGCCGTAGCTCTCCTCGAAGCCGAAGATGAAGCGGTCCACTTCACCGGCAGCTTCCAGATTTGCGATCTGGTCGCCGATCCACTTGAAGCCGGTCAGCACGCTGCGCATCTCCACGCCGTAGTGGGCGGCGATGGCATCGGCCAGCGGGGTGGAGACGATGGACTTGACGGCGACGGGGTCCTTGGGCATGGTCCCCTTCTCGATGCGGCCTGCGCAGATGTAATCCAGCAGCAGAGTGCCCATCTCGTTGCCGGAGACCAGCTCATAGCTGCCGTCCGGACACTTCATGGCGATACCCACGCGGTCGGCGTCGGGGTCGGTGGCCAGCATCAGGTCGGCGCCGGTCTTGGTGGCGAGGTCGAGGCCCAGCTTCAGAGCCTCGAAGATCTCGGGGTTGGGGTAGGAGCAGGTGGTGAAGTAGCCGTTGGGGTACTCCTGCTCCGGCACGATGGTGATGTCGGTGATGCCTATGTCGTTCAGGACGTGGGTGACCGGCACCAGACCGGAGCCGTTCAGCGGGCTGTAGACCAGCTTCAGGCCGGCGGTCTTGCACAGGCCCGGGCGCACCTGACGTGCCTCGATGGCGGCGTAGAGGGCGTTCTTGCAGTCGTCGCCCACAAAGCGGATGAGGCCCTGCTCGACGCCTTCGGCAAAGGAGATGTACTTTGCGCCGGTCAGGACATCGGTCTTCTGGATCTCGTCGTAGACGATGGCGGCGGCGTCATCGGTCATCTGGCAGCCGTCGGGGCCGTAGGCCTTGTAGCCGTTGTACTTGGCGGGGTTATGAGAAGCGGTGACCATGATGCCCGCATTGCACTCATAGTAACGGGTGGCAAAGCTCAGGGCCGGGACAGGCATCAGAGCATCATAAATGCGCACCTTGATACCGTTTGCGGCCAGAACGCCGGCGGCAGTCTTGGCAAAGACGTCGCTCTTCAGGCGGCTGTCGTAGCTGATGGCCACGGTCTGGCTGCCGCCCTGGGTCTTGACCCAGTTTGCCAGGCCCTGGGTGGCCTGACGCACGACGTAGATGTTCATGCGGTTGGTTCCAGCGCCCAGCACGCCGCGCAGGCCGGCGGTGCCGAATTTCAGTGCAACGGCAAAGCGGTCCTTGATCTCGTCGTCGTTTCCCTCGACCTTGGCCAGCTCCGGCTTCAGATCTGCGTCCTCCAGATCCGCTGCCAGCCAGCGCTTATACTCATCCTGATACATATTGCACACCTTACCTTTATAATTTTTGACCATAATGGACAAATTCATCCAAGTCTACTTATAATATAAGCTTTTATACGCTTTGTGTCAATTCAGGATTATGTACCAAGTTTGCCCCCTCAAAACCAGCAAATGCCACAAATCGTGCAGGCTTTCCGCTCTCCTGCTGCCCATTTGCAGCCGTGCAGGGCCAGTACACCTGCCCTGCGTCGTCCAGTACATCCAGCCAGTGGCCCAGCCCTACTCCATTTTCGCACAGATACCGCATCAGGGACATCAGCCGCCCGAAGTCGCCCACCGGGCAGATGACCTGCTCCGTGACACACTCTTCTCCCTGCTGCCGCCGCACTGCCAGTACAACACCCTCTTCCTCTACGCTTGCGCTGTAGTACAGCGTGTGTGCAAGCTGAAAGCCTTCGATACTGGAATAGGGCCTGGTGTAACAGCAGTACTCTTTCGCAACCATAAGATTCTTCCTCCAATTACAGATGGTTCGCGTTTCGTTGACATCTCACATGCCCTCTAATATAATAGATTCAAACAGAAAATTGTGTCGAACTTGGGCATCTGCGCCCTGTCTTTACCATTTCTTAGTCAGTTCTTAGCCAACCATTCTATGCCTTTTGTCTGTTATCTCAGAAGAAATTTCGAAATACCGCAAAAAATTCCGTCATCTCCTTTTATGGATGGTCTCTGCCGCCCCATCGGGCAGAAAGGAGCGCCCATGTACGCAGTCCTCAAGAGCTTCGGCCTCAAGGGCCTCAACGGCTTCCCCGTGGAAGTCGAGGCCGACATCTCGGGCGGGATGCCCGCCCTCTCCATCGTCGGCCTGCCGGACTCCGCCGTCCGGGAGAGCGGCGACCGCGTCCACGCAGCCCTGAAAAATCTGGGCTTCAAGTGGCCTGACCGCCGCATCACCATCAACCTCGCTCCCGCCGACGTCCGCAAGACCGGCCCGGTGTATGACCTGCCCCTGCTGCTGGCGGTGCTGGCCGCTTCCGGGCAGCTGGAGCCGCCGCCGAAGGACACGGCCTTTCTGGGGGAGCTGGCACTGGACGGCAGTCTCCGCCCGGTGTCCGGCGTCCTGCCCATGGCGCTGGAAGCCGCTGCCGGCGGTGTGCGGGCGCTCTACGTCCCCGCCGAGAACGCTGCCGAAGCCGCTGAAGCCTGCGGCAGCGAGATGCAGGTCTATCCTGCCGCAACGGCCCGTCAGGTCGTGGATGCACTGCGGGGCGTCCAGCCCATCCTGCCTACGATGCCTGTCCCCTTCGACCCTGCCGATGCGTGGAGCCAGGTTCCCGATTTCGCTGACGTCTGCGGCCAGCCGCTGGCCCGCCGGGCGATGGTCATCGCGGCTGCGGGCGGACACAACGTCCTGCTCGTCGGTGCGCCCGGCACCGGCAAATCCATGCTGGCCCGCCGCCTGCCCGGCATCCTGCCGCCCCTGACCCGGGAAGAAGCTGTGGAGACGACGAAAATTTACTCCATCGCCGGGCAGATGCCCGCAGGCCGGGGCCTCGTGACGGCACGGCCTTTCCGCAGCCCCCACCACTCGGCCAGTTCGGCTGCGCTGGCGGGCGGCGGGGCGCTGTTCCGCCCCGGCGAGTGCAGTCTGGCCAACTGCGGCGTCCTCTTCCTCGACGAGCTGCCCGAGTTCTCCCGCGAGAGCCTCGAAGTGCTGCGCCAGCCCCTCGAGGACGGCTGCATCACGGTCAGCCGGGCCGCCGGAAGCGCCACTTATCCCAGCCGCTTCCAGCTCGTCGCCGCCATGAACCCCTGCAAATGCGGCTACTACGGCCACCCTACCCGAGCCTGCACCTGTTCGCCCAGCTCGGTGCGGCAGTACCGCAGCCGGGTGTCCGGCCCGCTGCTGGACCGCATCGACCTCTGCGTCGAGATGGACCCGGTGGCCTTCGATGAACTGCATGGCGCTGCCCCTTCCGAGAGCAGCGCCGAGCTGCGGAAACAGGTCCTTGCTGCCCGGGCCATCCAGGCCCGGCGGTACTCTGCTCCCGGCTACGAGGATGTGCGCTGCAACGCCCAGCTCACCGCCGGGCAGGTGCGGCGCATCTGCCGGATGACCCCCGCCGCTGAACAGCTCCTGCAGGCCTCCTACGAGACGCTGGGCCTTTCGGCCCGCGCCCACGACCGCATCCTCCGAGTGGCCCGCACCATTGCCGACCTCTCCGGCAAGCGCCTCCTCGACGAGGATTCGCTACTCGAGGCTCTGCAATACCGTGCGCAGGAAAAGGTCGAGCTGACGTTCTGATACAGACAAAGATCCCCCGGCTGGACCGGGGGATTTTTTGCGTTATAAAACTTTTAGAATCTTCTCCACGCATCGGGCAGGAAGAGCACCAGCATCGGGAAAATTTCCAGACGACCGGCCAGCATATCGAAGATGAGCACCAGCTTTGCAAAGTTGGAGTAGGCCCCGAAGTTCATCATGGGGCCCACCTGACTGAGGCCGGGGCCGATGTTGTTCAGGGTGGCGGCGACGGAGGTGAAGTTCGTCACCATGTCAAAGCCGTCCAGACTGACGAGCATGAAACTCGCCGCAAAGATGAAGATGTAGGCCGCCAGAAAGACGTTGGTGGTGCGGATGGTCTCATGATTGACCAGCTTGCCGTCCATCCGGACGGGGGCCACCACCTGCGGGTGGAGAGCCTGCTTCAGCTCCTTGCCCAGCGTCTTGCCCAGCAGGAGGAAGCGGCTCACCTTGATGCCGCCACCGGTGCTGCCCGCGCAGGCACCCACGAACATCAGCAGCACCAGCACCTCTTTTGACAGCGTGGGCCAGAGGTCGAAATCACAGCTGGAAAAGCCGGTGGTGGTGATGATGGAGCCGACCTGGAAGGCCGCATGGCGCAGCGCCTCGCCGAAGGTGCCGTAGAGGCTGCGGATGTTCACCGTGATGACGGCCACCGCCGCCAGAATGATGGCAAAATAGGCGCGGACCTCCTCGCTAGACGCTGCGCGGCGAAACCGGCGCAGCAGCAGCAGGAAATACGCGTTGAAGTTGACGCCGAAGAGGATCATAAAGATGGTCACGACCCACTGGATGTAGGGCGAGAAGCCGGCAAAGCTGTCGTTCCTGAAGCCGAAGCCGCCAGTACCCGCCGTGCCAAAGGCCGTGAGCAGAGAGTCGAACACATTCATTCCGCCCGCCAGCAGGAAGCAGAGCTCCACCACCGTGAGCGCGAAATAGATGCCGTACAGGATCTTGGCCGTAGACTGCACCTTCGGCACCAGCTTGTCCACCTGCGGGCCGGGGCTTTCCGCCTTCATCAGGTTGACGTGGGAGCCGCCGGTCAGGGGCAGCAGGGAGAGCAGGAACACCAGAACGCCCATGCCGCCGATCCAATGGGTGAAGCTGCGCCAGAGCAGGATGCCGTTGGGCAGGCCCTCCACGGCGGGCAGGATGCTGGCACCGGTGGTGGTGAAGCCCGAAACGGTCTCAAACATGGCGTCCACGGGATTCGGGATGCAGCCGGTGAGGACGAACGGCACTGCGCCCATGATACTGATGGTGATCCAGCTCAGGGCGGTGGCCGCAAAGCCCTCCCGCATATAGAACACCTTGCTGCGGGGCTTGATGGTCTGCAGGGCAAAGCCCAGCGCCCCACTGATGGCCGCCGTCAGCAGGAACACGCCCATGACGGCCCACTCGGCGTAGAGGAGGCTCGTCACCGCCGGGAGCAGCAGCAGTGTACCCTCTATCATCAGGATGTAGCCCAGCAGACGAAAGACGATCGCATAATTCATACGTCCTGTCCCCCGTTACTCTTCCACGATGTCCCGCAGGTCGTGCAGGCCGTGTTCCAGCGTGACGACGATGACGTTGTCGCCCACCTGGATCTGGTCGCCGCCGCGGGGGATGAGGATGTTGTCGCCGCGGGTGATGCAGCAGAGCAGCAGATTCTTTTTCAGATGCAGCTGGCTCAGCGGCACGCCGGTGGCCCGGCTCTCCTCATGGACAGTGAATTCCAGCGCTTCCACGCGGTCGTCGAGGATGCGGTAAAGGGTCTTGATGTTGTTGCCGGCCTCGTTCTGCAGGGCGCGGACGTACTGCACGATGTAGTCGCAGGTCATGTACTTGGGGTAGACGATGCTGCCCAAATCGAGCCCGGCCAGAATATCGTCGAACTCGAGGCGGTTGATCTTCGTGACCAGCTTGCCCTTGGAGTGCTTTTTCGCAAACAGGGTCAGCAGCACGTTTTCTTCGTCGATGTTGGTCAGAGCCACGAAGGCTTCGGTGGATTCCAGACCTTCCGAGAGCAGGAAGTCGCGGTTGGAGCCGTCCTCGTTCAGGATCTGTGCCTCAGGCAGGGACTCGGCCAGAACATTGCAGCGGGCCGGGTCCCGCTCGACGATGCGGACGCGGACGTGATTTTCCAGCAGCTCCTGGCTCAGGTAATAGGCAATGGCACCGCCGCCCACGATGAGGGCGTTGCGCACCGGCCGCACCGGCATATTGATACGCTGGAAGAACTCGTGGGCCTTCTCCTGCGTGGCGAGGAAGGTGACCTGGTCGCCGTTCTGCAGCACAAAGTTACCGTTGGGGATGATGACCCCGCCGTCACGCTCCACCGCGCAGACCAGAATGTCGCTCTTGAGGCGGGTGGGGATCTCGTAGATGGCCACGCCGTCCAGCCCCTGCCGCTCGGTCAGCGCAAACTTGATGAGCCGCACGCGTCCGCCCGCGAAGGTATCGATCTTGCTTGCGCCCGGGAAGCGCAGCAGGTGGGAGATTTCCTTGGCCGCTGCCATTTCGGGGTTGATGATGGCCGAGATGCCGATTTGCTTCTTGATAAAGTCCAGCTCATGGCTGTAAGACGGGTTGCGCACGCGGGCGATGGCATGGCAGTGGCCCGCCTTTTTGGCGAACATGCAGCACAGCAGGTTCAGCTCGTCCGAGCCGGTGACTGCGATGAACACGTCCGCTTCCTCCACGCCCGCTTCCGACAGGGTGGTGATGGACGAGCCGTTGCCGAGAATGCTCATCACATCGTAGGACTCCCCGATATGCTCCACACGGGCCTTGTTCGTATCGATAACGGTCACGTTGTGGCCCTCTTCACTGAGCTGCCGCGCCAGCGCTGTGCCGACCTTGCCGCCGCCCACCAAAACGATCTTCATAGAATAACCCTTTCTCTTCTCCTGCGCCGTCTGGGCGCTATTGAATAGATTATATCACATCTCAGGCAAAACATCTACTCAAACCGGGATTATCCGTCGAAACGTGCTTTTTCGTTGTTAAATATGCGTGCTTTACAGCTTTGCCTCTGTGTCAGGGTGGTAGGCAGCCACATCTTCCAGCCCACAGTCCAGAATGCGGCAGAGCTGGTCGAGGGTGTAAGTGCTGACATTCCCGTTTTTGCGCAGTCTGTCCAACTGGCCGGTGCTGATTTTGTATTCTTTGATGAGTTTATACTGCGAGATACCTTTTTTCTTCATCGTCTTCCAAAGCGGCTCAAACGAAATCATACGAAATACCATCCAATCTTTCCATTATGTAATTGAATGGTAAGGGAGGACTCGCATATTGACAATTGCCCGTAAACGGGCTATAATTTTGTCAAAAAAAGACTTTGGAAAGAGGATTTTATGAAGCTTTCAAAAATTATCAGTCTGCTGCTGGTGCCGTTGCTCCTGTTCGCGCTGGCACTGCCTGCCTATGCGGATGGCGGCAGCGAATCCTATCTCATCTATTTTGAGACGGGCGGCGGCACAGGCGTCCCCATCATCGCCAGCACCAATCTCGACGGCAAGCTCACCTCCCTGCCCAGCCCCGTCATGGGCGGCTACACCTTCGAGGGCTGGTACACCGACGAGCTGGACGGTGACCGCATCACGACCAACACCGAGTTCACCTCGGATGGCACCATCTACGCCCACTGGCGTCCCATCGCAAAAGGCGGCTCTTCCGCCGCGTCCAAGCCCTCGCCGGACACGCCGACGGAGGACGAAGGCTTCTCCTTTCGAGCACACGCCGGGACATTTCTTGTCGCCGGGACGATGTTTTTCACACTTGTGGCACTCTACGCCAGATAAGGATGGTTTTCTATGACTCTGACCCACTCGCTCACCCTGCCCGCCGCCTGCCGCCCGCTCTCCCCCGCTGAGGCAGACGCCGTCCTCGGCGGCGCGGACACCGCCACCGACGATAGCAGCTTTACCACCGTGTTGTCCAACATCGAAAAAGTCAGCAAGGTCTTCAACTATATGGCCCGCATCTTTTCCTCCACCAGCGCGATGCTCAACAACTTCATCACGATTTATAACACCGTGAAGCAGCTGAACGAGTTCATCTCAAACAATTTTTAATGCTTTGGTCCGCTCCGGCGCAAGGCCGGTCTATTAAAATACAGGAGGTCTTTTATGAAAAAACGATTGCGTCTGTTGGCGTGGATGCTCACGCTGACCATGCTGTGCGAGCTGCTACCCTTCGGCGCTTTTGCACAGTCCGATGTCGGGCAGCAACTTGCGCTTGCCGCTGCACAGAGCCTCGAGGAGGAAAATGGAGAGGCTACCATCATCGGCAAATGCGGCGATAATCTTCAGTGGTCTCTGTCCAGCGACGGTGTTCTGACCATTGATGGAACGGGAAAAATGTTTGATTATAATTCCGTTCCTCCCTACAATATTTCTCCCTGGTATCATAACACCAATATTACAACCCTTATTGTAAAAGAAGGCGTTACTAGTATTGGAGATTATGCATTTCTTGGTTGCTACAAAATTTCAAATATTTCCTTTCCAAACAGCCTTACTTCTATCGGATATAGTGCATTTGATCCTTGCTCCGGTCTAACCGAAATCACTCTTCCTGAAAATCTAATATATCTCGGAGGCTATTCCTTAACTAGCGGTAATTTTTCTTCTATTTCAATTCCGATAGGTATCACTTCTATTGAAAAGTATACATTTGCAAATTGTAAAAAATTAAAGAGTGTCTCACTGCCTGACACGCTCACATCTATTGGTGAAGGTACTTTCAATCAATGCACTTCACTTGACTCTTTTAACATTCCCAAAAATGTCGTTGATATTGGTCGTTATGTTTTCTGGAATTGCACCTCTCTTAAGCATATAGAAATCCCCTCTGGTATACCTCAAATCAACGAGGGCACCTTCGACAACTGCTCATCCCTCAAATCTATTTCTATTCCTTCTTCCGTTGTGTCGATTGGAGAATCTGCTTTTTATGGGTGTAATTCTCTTGAAGATGTTTATTTTTCTGGCACACAATCTCAATGGGAAAATATTTCCGTTGCTAACTATCAGAACACTGCTCTTGAAAACGCCACTATCCACTACCAGTCTACTGGGCCGGAGGATGAGAAGGAGTTTACTTTCGGACGGGATAATTTGAGTTTTTTAAATACCAAGAAGTACTTTTGCGAGCAAGATCGGACTCCACTGGAAAGCTTTTTTGGTTGGATGACAAATAAGTATATTGATGCCGGTCATCCTGTTTCTGATGAAAAATTCGATTTATTAACAAAGAACTATGTTCCTCGTGTAAAAACCGCGTTAGATTTTTGTCGTTCTGACTCCTGGGGCGGCTCCTGTTTTGGAATGTCTGCCGTTGCAGCTATCCATTATGTTTCCCCCTATAAGCTTCCTTTTTCTGCTGCCACTACATATAACCTTGCCGCCCCTGTCAATGATAAATCTGTCCAAGATTTAATAAACTACTATCATATCCTACAATACACCCCTACTCTTCGCAAAGTTTTGCTTGACCGTGGAGCATTCTGTATAAATCATTTCGAAGAACCACTTTCCGAGATAACAACAGAACTACGTTCTGGCTTTCCTGTCCTCGTTTCTTTGCATTCTCCAAATAGTTATCATGAAATCCTTCTGCTCAATATACTAGAAGAAACACATGAATATTATACTATTCGTGTCTACGACCCTAACGAGCCTAACGAAAAAACACTTTATCTCCATAAATTCAGAGCTGAAACCACTGAAACAGAGTCTGATTTTTTACCAATTTCTTATGGAGATTACGACTGCATACAGTCGTATATTCTGAGTAAAAGTGATTTGAACTTCCTCGACCTACGAAATTTTTATGAGATTGGTGATAACGAAACCGCCACTGATTATGATAAAAATTTTGTAATCGTAAATAGTGACTACTCCTTGACCTTCAAATGGGGACGTGCTTACTATCGTGCTTCCAATGGCAAACTAGTTGAATATAGCGACGATATAACTGTCATTCCTGATGGCTCCACTATGGCAGACGGCACCTATGCTGGCAATCTGTGGATTTCCGTTCCAACACCTACGGATGGTTCAGATTTTACACTGGAAACGTCTTCTTCTGATACAGGGCTTACAAGCCTCCTCCTCAACGACACCCTCCTTTCCATCTCCACCAGCGGCCCGGTCGAGCTGACTTACAACGAAGCCGACCGCACCGTGGATGTGACTGCGGAGGCCCCCACCGACGTCAACCTGCTCATGACCAAGAACGATGTAAACGAGAGCTGGCCGTGGCACAGCTGGGCGCTGGACACCACCGGCACCACCACTCTCCACGCCGACCTCGACGACGACGGCCTGCATCTGAGCGGTGACGGCATCACCAACGCAAAATATGCGACCGAGAACGCCGGCACCAAAAATGTTGACAGCGGCACCATCTCTGTCCAGCCGGACGCAGACGGCATCACGACTGTCACCATCACCAACAAAAAATCCAGCTCCGGCGACTCCCTCGAGATCGTCACGCCCTCCGCTCCCACCACCGGAAATGCCATCACCATCACGAACGGCTTCGCTTACATCGATGACCCGGAGCAGCCCGTCAACAGCGCCGCTCTCGGCGATGTCGTCACCATCGTAGCCAATGACCGCTCTTCCGAGGGCAAGACCTTCACCGGCTGGGTCGTGAACAGCGGTGATGTCACGCTGAACGACAGCTCTGCATCCCCCACCTCCTTCGCGATGGGCGACAAAGCAGTCTCCATTACGGCACAGTACAGCACCAACTCCACACCTACCCCCACCCCCGGCGGCGGTTCCTCCTCCGGCGGCGGTGGTGGAGGCGGCGGCGGTGCCGCTGTCCTCATCGGCGTGGGCGCAGCTGCGGCCATCACGGCATGCGTCATTATGATGTCCCCGGTCGAGATAAATGGCCGCGTCGTGCTGGCCGACCAGGCCGCCGTGCCGGGCGCGAAGATCTCGCTCCTGCGCGAAGGCAAGGTCGTGGCGCAGACCACCGCCGACGAGAACGGCAGCTTCGCCTTCAAGGCAAAGCGCGGCAGCTATGAGCTGACAGCCGCCTACACCAACGCAGACGGGCAGCTCATCTACAAGACCATCGACATCAAAGCTCCCGCAAAAGACCTCACAGTGACCTTCTAAGGCCCCACAGACAGCAAAAGCCCCGCAGGACATAAAATCCTGCGGGGCTTTTCTGCGTCATCTCAGGGCTTCTCAGTACCGCTCCACGCCGTCCTTGGTGACGAGGGCGTAGACCAGCGGGGCTTCCTCGGGCTTTTCGGGGCCGTAGACGAGGCCGCTGCGGTACTCGGCGGCGGCAGCGTCGAACTTATCCGCCGCGCCGTAGAAGGTGGCGAGGCTCTCCCCCTTGTGGACGTAGTCGCCGCGCTTCTTGTGGAGAGTGATGCCGGCGGCGAAGTCCAGCGGGTCGCCCTTCTTCTGACGGCCTGCGCCCAGCAGAACGCTGGCAGAGCCGATCTTCTCGGCGTCGTTGGTGACGATGTAGCCGTCCTCTTCGGCCAGCAGCTCATAGCTGGCGGCGGGCTTCTCAAAGAGGCTGTAGTCGTCCAGAACGCGGGTATCGCCGCCCTGGGCCGCGAACATCTCCTTGCACTTTGCATAGGCAGAGCCGTCCGCGATGACAGCCTCGGCCATGGCGCGGCACTCGGCGGGGGACCCCTTATCGGCCAGCACCAGCATATTCGCAGCCAGCTGCAGGCAGACCTCGGTCAGGTCGGCGGGGCCGCGGCCCTTGAGCACGTCCATGCTCTCCATGACCTCAAGGCTGTTGCCGATGTTGTGGCCCAGCGGGGTGTCCATGTCGGTGATCATAGCGGCGACGCGGCGGCCATGATGGGTGCCGATGGAGACCATCAGCTTGGCCAGCTCGATGCTCTGGTCCACGGTCTTCATGAAAGCACCGGTGCCGGTGGTGACGTCCAGCAGGATAGCGTCCGAGCCGGAGGCCAGCTTCTTGGACATGATGCTGGACGCGATGAGGGGGATGCAGCTGACGGTCGCGGTGACGTCGCGGAGGGCGTACATCTTCTTATCTGCCACGGCGATGCCCTCGCTCTGGCCGATGACCGACAGGCCGATCTTATTCACCTGTGCAAAGAACTCCTCCTGCGAGAGGGCGGTCTTTGTGCCGGGGACGCTCTCCATCTTGTCGATGGTGCCGCCGGTATGGCCGAGGCCGCGGCCGCTCATCTTGGCGATTTTGACGCCGCAGGCCGCGACGATGGGCGCGATGACCAGCGTGGTCTTGTCGCCCACGCCGCCGGTGGAGTGCTTGTCCACCTTGATGCCCGGGATGGGCGAAAGGTCCACCATGACGCCGCTGTGGGCCATCACATCGGTCAGCTCGGCAGTCTCCTCGTCGGTCATGCCGCGCAGATAAACTGCCATCATCCATGCCGCCATCTGGTAATCGGCCACCTCGCCGCTGACGAAGCCGTTGACGATGGCTTCCAGCTCCTCGCGGCTGTGGGTGCCGCCGTCCCGTTTCTTGGCGATCAAATCGTAAATGCGCATAAGGTCACGCTCCTAAATAATATTCTCCGCCGACGGCCCGGGCCGCGCTGCCCCGCCTCCGGCAATCGTATGACATTGTAATTCAATTATAGCAAATTTTCCCGCAAAAGCAAGCGCTGTTTTGTGGAATCTGTTGAAAAAAGAAGCAAAAAGGGCGCAGCCGCCCGGAAAAGCAGCTGCGTCCGGAAAGTACGCTCGAATCAGCGGGAACCCTTGTCGTAGGGGATGCCCTCGGCCTTGGGGGCCATGCTGTTCTTGGAGGTGAAGGCCAGAATGACCATGGATGCCACGAAGGGCATCATGTTGTAGATGTTGCTGGACCAGTGGAGCTGTGCGAGGAAGGTGGAGTCGGCGATGTTGGCCAGACTCTTGAACACGGCAAAGAACATGGCTGCGCCGCAGATGTGGAAGGGCTTCCACTGACCAAAGATCATAACAGCCAGAGCAAGGAAGCCTGCACCGGCCACGCCGACCTCGAAGTTCCAGGTCTGGACGGGAGGCACGATATAGGCCAGACCGCCGATCGCACCCAGAGCGCCCGAGATGACGACACCGGCATAGCGCATCTTGTAGACGTTGATGCCCACAGAGTCCGCAGCCTGAGGATGCTCGCCGCAGGCGCGCAGACGCAGGCCGAAGCGGGTCTTGTACAGCACGATGTAGCTGATGATGAGCAGTGCGATGCCCAGCGGGACAAAGATACTCAGCTCCAGGCCGCCGATGCTGAACAGGAAGGGCTTGTTGGAGTAGTTCAGCTTGGCGCTGCCGCTGTCGCTGAAGTGCTTGGAGATGACCACAGCCACCGCCGTCGCCAGCAGGTTCAGGGCCGTGCCGCCGATGGTCTGGTCCGCTTTCAGATTGATGGACGCGAAGGCCAGCAGCAGGCTGTAGACCATGCCGGCGATAGCCGCCACCAGCACAGCGATGAGCACGGTGGCGAAAGCCGGCATGCTCGCGGGCAGCATGGTGAGGGTGAGGACACCCGCCACACCGCCGATGACCATGATGCCTTCCAGTGCGATATTGATGATGCCGGAGTGCTCACTGAACATACCGCCCAGAGCGACCAGCATCAGCACGATGCCATACAGCAGAGTATACTTGATGAGAAGCAGCATATTACTTGCCCTCCTTCTTGGTTTCGGTCTTAGCAGGGGCAGGCTCTGCATTCACGTTGGTCTTGTCCGCATTCTTGAACAGCATGGAGTGGATCTTGCCACGGAACAGCATGGAGAATGCGCACAGGTAGATGATGATACCGCTGATCAGGTCGGAGATCTCGGTGGGGTAATACTTGGTGGACAGGAAGGAGCCGCCGACCGAGATGTGGGAGATGAAGATCGCGGAGAAGATGGTGCCGATGGGGTTGGAGCTTGCCAGCAGGGCCACAGAGATGCCGTTGAAGCCCATGGTCGGCAGGCTGGTGGAGTTCAGCGGGTTCCACTGAGAGACATTGGACAGGTAGTAGAGGCCGGCGCCGAAGCCTGCCAGAGCGCCTGCAATGGCCATGGAGAGGATGATGTTCTTCTTCTCGTTGATGCCGGCGTAGCGGGCGGCGCTCTTGTTCAGGCCGACGGCCTTCAGCTCATAGCCAAAGGTGGTCTTGTTCAGGATGACCCAGATCAGAATAGCGACTGCCGCAGCGAGGAAGATCGCGATGGTGGTGCTGTTGGTCTGGAACATCTTGTTCAGGCCGAAGTCCGGGATGAGCGCCTTGGACAGCTCAGCGTTCTTGCCGAGGTTCAGGGTACGGGTGTTGCGCACGTCGTACATGGGGCCGGTGCCGTTCTGGTAGATAAGCTCATTGACCAGATACAAACCGATCCAGTTGAACATGATGGAGGTGATGACCTCGTTGATGTTGAAGTAAGCCTTGAAGAAGCCGGGGATAGCGCCCCAGATGCCGCCGAGGATGGTGGCGACGATCAGGCAGACATACCAGGGCATCTTGAGCATGATGGCGCAGTAGAGTGCGCCGTAAGCGCCCAGCGTGTACTGACCGGCAGCACCGATGTTGAACAGGCCGGTCTTGAAGGCGAAGGCCACGGACAGACCGGTCATGATGAGGGGCGCCGCGTTGGCCAGCTCCTTGCCGACGCCGTAAGGAGCGTCATGGAAGCCGCCCTTGAGGATGCGGACAAAGCCGTCGCCCCATGCGTGGGCCGGGTTGATGGCCAGCAGCACGAGGAAGCCCACAGCCATGCCGATGACGATGCACAGCAGCGCGGCCAGCACACTGGTGATGGAGCTGTTGAGGTTGCTGTGGGAAAGTTTTTTCTTGTTCATTTATTTGCTCTCCTTTCCCTGCTTGCGTGCGCCGGCCATGTAGAGGCCCAGCTCCTGCACAGTGGTGGTCTTGGGGTCGAACTCGCCTACGATCTCGCCCTCGTACATGACGAGGATGCGGTCGGACAGGTTCATGACCTCATCCAGCTCGAGGCTGACCAGCAGGACAGCTTTGCCCCTGTCGCGCTCGGCGACGATCTGGCTGTGGATGTATTCGATCGCGCCGACATCCAGGCCGCGGGTGGGCTGAACAGCCACCAGCAGCTTGGGGTCTTTGTCGATCTCGCGGGCGATGATGGCCTTCTGCTGGTTGCCGCCGGACATGCTGCGCACGATAGTGGAGCTGCCCTGACCGCTGCGGACGTCGTACTGAGCGATGAGCTTATCGGAGTACTCGCGGACTTTATCGGACTGGATGAAGCCGCCCTTCTGGAACTCGGGCTGCCAGTAGCGCTGGAGCACCATGTTGTTCTCGAGGCTGTAATCCAGCACCAGACCGTGCTTGTGGCGGTCTTCGGGGATGTGGCTCATGCCGTCCCTAGAGCGCTGGCGGATGCTCTCGCGGGTGATGTCCTTGCCGTCCAGCGTGATCCTGCCGCCCGACAGTTTTTCGAGACCGGTGAGTCCGTAAATGAACTCGGTCTGGCCGTTGCCCTCGATGCCCGCCAGACAGACGATCTCGCCTGCGCGGACCTGGAAGGTGACGTCCTTGACGGAGTCCTTCTTGCGCTGGTCGTTGTGGATGGTGACACCCTCCACGTCCAGCACGACATCGCCCGGGTGAGCGGGCTTTTTATCGACCTGAAGCTGGACGTCACGGCCGACCATCATGCGGGAAAGCTCTTCCTTGGTGGTGTCCTTGATGTCCACGGTACCCATATACTTGCCCTTGCGCAGGACGGTGCAGCGGTCGGCGACCGCCATGATCTCGTTGAGCTTGTGGGTAATAAAGAGGATGGACTTGCCCTCCTTCTTGAACCCGCGCATGATCTCCATCAGCTCGTCGATCTCCTGCGGGGTCAGCACAGCGGTGGGCTCGTCGAAGATGAGGATCTCATTGTCGCGGTAGAGCATCTTCAAAATCTCCACGCGCTGCTGCATACCGACCGAAATATCACTGATGAGCGCATCGGGGTCAACACGCAGGCCGTACTTCTCGCTCAGGGCCATGACCTTCTTGCGGGCCTCGGCCTTCTGCAAAAAGCCCAGCTTGTTGGGCTCCACCCCCAGAATGATGTTGTCCAGCACGCTGAAGCACTCCACCAGCTTGAAGTGCTGGTGGACCATGCCGATGCCCAGTGCATTTGCATCGTTGGGGTTGCGGATGGCGACCTCCTTTCCGTTTTTGAGGATCTTACCCTCCTCCGGCTGATACAGGCCGAACAGCACGCTCATCAGAGTGCTTTTGCCTGCGCCGTTCTCGCCCAACAGGGCATGGACCTCACCTTTGCGCAGCTGCAGGGTAATGTCGTCGTTTGCCTTGATGCCCGGGAACTCCTTGGTGATATGGAGCATCTCGATCACAAAATCCTCTGCCAATCTGCTCACTCTCCTTTCGTGTCCAAACGACACTTATACTATTCTAGTGCCCATTATACCGTATTTTTGCTGTTTTGCACACTTCTTTTTGAAAATTTAATGTTTTGCCATATCATAAGTATTACTTTTGTGCATTTTGACGGACATTCCTTCATCGTCTTGAAAAAAGCACGCAAAAAAAAGGCGGGACGCCCTTTGCAAAGCGCCCCGCCCGGGAAGTTTCTGATTACTGGATGTAGTTGACGGTGGTGAACTCGCTGACGGTGGGCTTGGTGCTGTCGTCAGAGCTGTTGTCCACAACGATCTCACCGCTCTTGATCTTGTTCTTCAGAGCCTCGTACTCGTCGGTGGTGAAGGTCTTGAAGTTCCAGCTGTCAGCATCGGTGGGCAGGCCGACGTAGTCGCCGTCCTCCAGACCGAAATTGCCGTTGGAAGCAGCGATGTTGCTCCAATCGCCTGCCTCGATGTCGGACAGAGCGGTGTTGACAGCCTCGGTCAGGCCCTTCATAGCGGAGGTGATGAAGGGGTTGTAAGCGAAGGAGCCGTCTGCCACGCCGTTGACACCGATGTAGTTCTGGTCAACGTCAACGCCGACAACATAGCCGTTGTTCTTCAGAGCAGCCTCAACAGCGGAGGTGTAGATGCCGCCGCCGCAGGCGAAGACGACCTGCGTGCCGTTGGAGTACCAGCCCTCCATACGGGAGGTGATGTTTGCGTCGCCGTAGAACTGGCCGCCGTAGAAGTAGTTGATGTCGATGTTGGTGCCCAGCTCCTGAGCAGCAGCGTCAGCGCCCTGCACATAGCCGTAGCCGTAACGGATGACAGCGGGGACAGCCATGCCGCCGAGGAAGCCCAGCTTGGTCTTGCCGTCCTTAACGACAGCGTAGCCAGCCAGATAACCTGCCTGCTCCTCCTTGAAGGTGATGCAGTAGCAGTTTGCAGGGATGGCGTCGGTGCCGATGTCGCCCTGAGTGACGTCGATGGCGATGAACTTGACATCGGGGTACTGGTCAGCAGCCCATGCCAGAGAAGCGCCGTACAGGTAGCCGACGCAGACGATGACATCAGCGCCGTCGTTGACAGCCTGACGGATCATGGTCTCGCGGTCCTCATCGGAAGCGTCAGCCTCGGGGATGTAGTACTGGCAGTCATCGCCCATGTAGCCGGAAACAGCGGTCCAGCAGGCCTGGTTGAAGCTCTCATCGTCGATGGTGCCGGTGTCGCAGGTCAGAGCGACCTTCACGATCTTCTCGCCGCCCTCAGCGGTGGAAGCGGCTGCGCTGGTGGAAGCAGCTGCAGAGGAAGCAGTGGAAGAGGAAGAACCGCCGCAGGCAGTCAGAGCAGCGGCAGCAGCAGCGGCGCCAGCCACTGCCAGGAAGTTACGACGAGAAATCATCATAATGAAAACTCTCCTTTTATTTTATATAACCGCGTTTTGTTGACGAAATGTGCGCACTTGCACATTTACTGGCTCAAGTATAGCGGGAAGAAGCGGCAGATGCAAGCCTTTTCCGATTACAAAACATTTACAAATATTTTATCAAAATTGTAAAAAAATCATACTTATCCCGGAAAATCCGCTCCGCCCGGCCTTTTTCGCGCAGCTGCGTTCAGTCTTCCACAGCCTTGTTGCCCGCCACGTTGGAGGGGCCGAAGCCGAAGGGCAGCAGCTCGTCCATGCTGCGCTCGATGAAATCGTCCGGGCTTTTTGCCATGATGACATTCAGCTCCGGGCCGCCGAACTCGAACAGCGCCTGACGGCAGACGCCGCAGGGCGAGGTGATCTGCTTGTTGACTTCGCCCCGGCGCGCACCCACCACGGCGATGTCGGTGAACCTGATCACGCCCTCGGCCACCGCCTTGAACAGGGCCGTCCGCTCGGCGCAGCTGGTGGGGGTAAAGGCGGCATTCTCCACGTTGCAGCCGGTGAAGATGCGGCCATCCTCGGCGCGCAGGGCAGCGCCCACCATAAAGTCGCTGTAAGGCGTGTAAGCCCTCTCCCTGGCCGCAAGGGCCATCCGGATGAGCTCCTGCTTTTCTTCCAGAGTCAGTTTTGTCATAGTCGATTCTCCTTTTTGCAATTTGTAGATATAGTGTTCTTCGTCCTGCGGGACGAAGCCAATGGATTCAAACATTTTCTGCGACTGGATATTGAAGGAATAGATGTGCGCGAAGCACTCCGCCAAGCTCCTTTCCCGAGCCAGCTCCAGCATTTTTTCGATGACCTTCCGCCCGATGTGTTTATTCTGGTACTCCTTGCAGATGACGATGGCCAGCTCGCCGGTCGTCCGCAGGCTGACGTCACCACAAAGCACACCCCGATACTCGATATAAAACAGTTCCCCGTGTGTATCCAGATAATGATACATCCGCTTCAGCAGCGGCAAATCATAAACGGAGTCCCTGTTATCTACCTGTTTGCAGAGCTGTGCATCCTGATACCACGCAAGTGCTGTATCGTAGGCCGGATAATACGGAACAAGCCGGATGTTCCCCTCCACAGAAATCGGACTGCGCACCATGTTCACCGTTTCTCTGTTCATCGGCCTCATTCCCTTCTGTGTCGTACATTCTTCTGTGTCGTGTATTTAAGTATAAATCATTCTTTTAAGAAGTGCAAGCAACGCCGCCGTCTCTGCGTCGAAAAAGAGGGCCGCTGCAACCACAGCGGCCCTCTTTGATCCAAAAAGCTCTTAGTACTCCGCGCCCAGTGCGATCTTCATCATATCGGTGAAGCTCTTCTGGCGCTGCTCTGCGGTGGTGATCTCCGGGGAGACGAAGCTGTCGGAGATGGTCAGCAGGCAGGCGGCGTTCTTGCCCAGCACCTCGGCGTTGGCGAACAGAGCAAAGCTCTCCATCTCCACGCAGAGGCAGCCGCGCTCGTCGCGCAGCAGCTCCCAGTAGGTGGGCTTTGCGTCGGAGGGCTGACGATAGAAAACGTCGGAGGAGTGGATGTTTCCCTCGATGAGCTTGATGCCCTGCTTCCTGGCGGAGGCGCGCAGCTTGTCATTCAGCTCCTCACTGGGGAAGGTGATGTCGTGGTCGTTGCCGCTCTGGACGCGGGCATAGTTGGACTCACTGACCGCACCGGTAGCCAGCACGGTGTCGAACAGCTTGGCGTCGGCAGTGTAGCTGCCGGCGGAGCCGATGCGGATGATGTTGTCCACATCGTAGAACTTGAACAGCTCGTAGGAATAGATGCCGATGGAGGGCATACCCATGCCGCTGCCCATCACGCTGATGGGACGGCCCTCGTAGGTGCCGGTAAAGCCCAGCATCCCGCGGACGCCCGTCACCTGACGGACATCCTTCAGGAAGGTGTCAGCAATGAACTTTGCGCGCAGGGGGTCGCCCGGCATCAGGACAGTCTTTGCGAAATCGCCCTTTTCGGCGCTGATGTGAGGAGTAGCCATAATAATTATCTCCTTTTTATGAATTTTATCTAGGCAGCGGAGTCCGCCGCCTTGCGTTACCCAAAAGCTTTTTTCATTCCGCTGAATGTCAGCCGACACGCCAAAGCCTCCCCTTTTTAGGCAACGGCGACGACTGCCGCCAGCGGCGGAAACAGGGAGGAGCTGTTGGAGCAGCGGCCAGCAGGATGCAAGCGACAGCGAAGCAGACTCTGGGAGCCGCAACCCGGCCAGTGGCGCACCGCAGGCGTGACGGAGAGGTTTATTTCTTCCCCGGGAATACGTTCTGCGGGGGAATGTACGAACCATTGAGACGTATCTCAAAGTGGCAGTGGTTGCCGGTGGAACGGCCCGTGCTGCCCAGATAGCCGATGAGCTGGCCCTGCTTGACGGTCTGGCCCGCGCTGACGGTCAGGGACAGGCAGTGTGCATACACAGAGCTGTATCCGCCGCCGTGGTTGATGATGACCGAGTAGCCATAGCCCGTACCTGCACCGGCCTTGTTGTAACCCGCCTTTGCGACGGTGCCGCCTGCGGAGGCGTAGATGGGCGTGCCGGCCGGGGCGCAGATATCCACGCCCTTGTGGCGTCCGCCGTACCAGCGCGAGCAGTAGCGGTAGTTCGGCACAGGCCAGATGAACCGGCCGCTGCCGGTGATGTACTTGGTGCTGGAAGTCACCTTCTTGGTGCCTTCGACCACCTTCTTGTTCACCGGCTCCTTGATGACCTCGGTGGAAAGCACGCTCTGGTCCACAAGGATATTCTTGGTGTCGTAGACGTTCTGGAGGGTCACGCGGCGCAGACCGTTCTCGCCCTCCTGGAGCACCTTGGTGGTTCCCTTCGTATATTCGTTGGATCTTGTCGTCTCGGTGGAGAATGCGATTTCTTCCTCACGGGTCTCGATGCGGGTGATGCGCACCTCAAGGCCAGCCTCTTCTTTGGTGATGACGAGGTGGTCGCCCTCAAGGATGCTGGACGTCTCGCTCAGCGGCTCACCCTTGAACGCCGGGTTGAGGGCGCACAGCTCACGGAAGGTCAGGTCATTGTTATGTGCGATGGACCAGAGGGTGTCGCCCGCCTTGACGGTGTAGACCTTCTGAGCCTGCTTCACGCCCACCAGCTCCTGCCGGACGGTCTCAAAATCCTGCAAGCCTTCCTTGAAATAGAGGCCGTCTTCCAGCGTGACCTGCTTGTTGAAGCCCACGCTCACATCGGGGCCGTCCTCTTCTTTCTCGTAGGGGTCGAGCATGGCGGCGAGGTAATCCCGCAGCGCGTTGCCGTCGCTGCACACCGCCGTCAACTCGCCGTCCAGATAAAGAGCCGTGCCTTCGCTGATCTGGTCGCCGGCGCTCTGGATGATGGCGTTTGCCATCTCGTTTTCGTCCATCATGTGGTGGGCAATGGCGAGGGTGTAGCTCGGCTCGATGGTCCACTCGGTCTTGTCGGTGCCGGCGTAGCTGATACGCTCCATCACGTCCTCGCGGGCCGTGTTGAAGACGTCCTCATTCGCCACATAGCCCACGGTTTCGCCGTTGACTCGGACGGCCAGTGCATAAGGCTGATGGATGACATATTGGAACACCGCCGCGCCCAGCGCCAGTGCGCAGATGGGCAGGGCATACATCGCCATGCGGGGCAGCAGACTGAGGTTGCGGCGGACGCCGTTTTTGAAGTAGTGGACGCTGGCCTCAAATGCTGCACCGAAGCCCTGCTCCCTGCGGATGCGGTGGGCATGGATGAGAAGGGACACGGTGCCCTTCGCAAACAGCACGATGGGGCCAAACAGGTCTTTGGCCACCTGTGCTGCGCCGGGGAACGCCGTCTCCGCCAGAGCTTTTGCAAAGCGGCGGATGCCTCCAGCAGCCCAGAGAGCGGCATACTTGATGGCACGTCCCACCCGCACGGCAGCATACTCCGCGCCAAAGCCCAGCGCGTAGAGCACTGCGCCAACGCGCAATACCAGCTTCGACGAGCGCAGCTTCCGGGAGACATTGTCCAGCCGGTGTCTGCGGCGGCGATACCGCCGGTGGCGGCGCAGCAGATGGACGCACTGGAGCTGCGCCCAAAGCGAGCGCAGCTTTGCGCGGAAGCCGGTGTGCCGCGGCGCACCGGCTGGCTCGTCCTGCCGCGTTTCAGTTGTTTTATCTTCCAGCAAAAAGGATGCTCCTTCCTGTATCTTCAGGAGATTCTGATTTATCTCTTTTCTCTGTTATCGACACGCTGCCGCATCAGGACAGCTTTTTTGACAAGAATAGCTCTATTTATTATACACCCTGCCAGCGCCGAAACAAGCATTGACACAGAATTTGGGCTTAGCTTTCACTTACTTTTCACGAAATACACAAACTCAGTCAAAAAGGGCTGCCATATCCTCCGGCAGCGGGCTTTCCACTGTCACCGGCCTCAGGGTCGTCTCGTCCACCGGCACTTCGATGCGGATGCCGTCCGGCATCCGCTCGCAGCGCGGCACCCAGAACGTCTGTTTTGCGCAGTGGAGCGCCTGCCGCCCGATGCGCGCCCGGCTCCCGCCGTAGAGGTCATCTCCGGCCAGCGGGTGGCCGATGGATGCAAAATGTACCCGTATCTGGTGGGTCCGGCCCGTCACCGGGACGCAGGCCGCGAGGCTCAGGCCGTTTTCGGCTCTCAATATGGTATATTCCGTCCGGCTGGGTTTGCCGTCGGGGGTGACGCACCGCCCGATGATGCTCTCCCCCTGCCGCCCGATGGGGGCGTCGATGACGCCCGGCCCGAGGGGAAGCTCTCCTTCTGCAACGGCGTAGTAGAGTTTCTCCACCCTCTGAGCCAGCAGCGGGGCGGCGTAGCCATTCTGGGCCGCCAGCACGAGGCCGCTGGTGTCCTTGTCGATGCGGTTCACCGGGCGGAAAACGGGGCTTCTGCCCTGACGCAGCGCCCAGGCCGCATAGCCGTTCGCCAGCGTATCCAGCGGGTAATTCAGGGTAGGATGCACCGCGAGATGGGGCGGCTTTTCCACCACGAGGGCGAAAGCGTCCTCGTAGACCACATCCACCGGGATGTCGTCCTGCGGCGCAACGCCCTCCCCCTCCGGCGGCAGTTCAAAGGAGATGACCTGCCCGGCCTCCACCCGGCGGTTGGCCAGGATGGGGGCGCCGTCGGCAAAGAAGCCGCTGCCCCGGAATTTCACGGCCCGGGACAGGTCGGTGGAGACACTGCACCTGCGCAGAAAACCGCGCAGCAGCATCCCGTCCGCCGCGGGCGGGACTTTGAAATAAAGCTTCATCTTCCCACCTCCAGCGCGGGCAATATATAAGATAAGTATAGCAAAATTCTCTTTCTCTTGCAAATCTTGTTTTTTTATGGTATCATGAGGAGCGGAAAACGAGTGGAACATACGGCGGCGGGGCGGCTTTGACCGCTCTGAGGAAAGTCCGGGCCTCACAGAGCACGGTAACTGCTAACGGCAGCCGAGGGTGACCTCAGGGAAAGTGCAACAGAAAGGAAACCGCCGCAGCAATGCGGTAAGGATGAAAGGGCGAGGTAAGAGCTCACCAGCGCATGGGTGACTATGCGGCTTTGTAAACCCTACCGGAAGCAACGCCTATATGGGACGTACAGCGCTGCTCGCGTGTCCCGAAGGCGGCACGAACCTGTCAGCAATGGCAGGTCTAGACAGATCGTCGTTTAATACAGAACCCGGCTTACGGTCTATCTCGTTTTCCATCTTTTGTTTTCAGCGCTGTCTGCGGTGTGCAGGCAGCGTTTTTTCGTTTCTTTAACCACACTGTCACTTTTCGTTTGGGCCGGTTTGTGGTATACTGAACAAAACCCCGCAGCGCACGTCTCCGCCGGGGCCTTAATCCAACAGACAGGATGTGAAATCCTCCGATGAAAGATGGTTTTTTGAAGGCAGCCGCCCTCTCGCCCTCGCTGCGGGTGGCCGACTGCAATTATAACGCTTCCCAAATCGTATCTCAGTTACAGGATGCTGCGGCCCGCGGCGTCAGGCTGGCGGTGTTTCCCGAGTTCTGCCTCACCGGCTACACCTGCGGCGATCTGTTCTTGCAGCGCACGTTGCAGCAGGGCGCGCTGGACGCCCTGCAGACCGTGCTGGACGCCAGCCGGGAGCTGGACGTCGTGGCCCTCGTGGGCCTGCCGCTGCTGGTGCGGGGCAAGCTGTACAACTGCGCCGCCGTCCTCTGCGGCGGGCGTCTGCTGGGCCTTGTCCCCAAGACCTACCTGCCCAACTACGGCGAGTTCTACGAAAAGCGCCAGTTCACCCCGGGCAGCACCGAGGTGGAAAATGTGACGGTCTGCGGGCAGGAGGTGCCGTTCGGTACGTCCCTGCTCTTCCGCTGCCGCCAGATGCCCAGCTTCGTTCTGGGCGTGGAGATCTGCGAAGACCTGTGGAGCGCTCTGCCCCCCTCCACCTTCCATGCGCTGGCCGGTGCCACCGTCATTGCAAACCTTTCGGCCAGCGATGAGACGGTCGGCAAGGCCGAGTACCGCCGGGCGCTGGTGTCGAACCAGTCCGCCCGCCTGCTCTGCGGCTACCTGTATGCTTCTGCCGGCCACGGCGAGAGCACCCAGGACATGGTCTTCGCCGGCCACGACCTCATCGCCGAGAACGGCACCATCCTCGCCGAGACATCTCCCTTCGAGGGCGGCTGGGCTGAGACGGAGCTGGACTGCCAGCGGATGGAGTCGGAGCGGGCGCGCAACACCAGCTTCGAGCCCAGCGCTGAGGGGTATCTGACCGTCGATTTCGACCTTGCCCTCACCGAGACCAAGCTCTCCCGCTGGGTAGACCCCACGCCTTTCATCCCCCACGACGAGCGCCGCCGGGCCGAGCGCTGTGAGCTGATCTTGAAAATGCAGGCTGACGGCCTCGCCAAGCGGCTCGAGCACGCCCACGCCAAGACGGCGGTCATCGGCATCTCGGGCGGTCTGGACAGCTGCCTCGCCCTGCTGGTGGCCGTCCGCGCCATGAAACAGCTGGGCCGCCCCACCAGCGATGTGCTGGCCGTGACCATGCCCTGCTTCGGCACCACCCACCGCACCCGCAGCAATGCAGAGATCTTATGCGACGAGCTGGCCGTCAGCTTTACCGAGATCGACATCGCCAACACCGTCCACAGCCACTTCAGGGACATCGGCCAGGACGAAAGTGTGCTGGACGTCACCTTTGAGAACGGACAGGCCCGTGTGCGCACCCTCGAGCTGATGGACACCGCCAATCGCACCGGCGGCCTCGTCGTCGGCACCGGCGACCTCTCCGAGCTGGCGCTGGGCTGGGCCACCTACAACGGCGACCACATGAGCATGTACGGCGTCAACGCCGGTGTCCCCAAGACGCTGGTGCGCCACCTCGTCCAGTATGAGGCCGACATTGCCGCCTCCGCCGAGCTGCGCCGGGTGCTGCTGGACATCCTCGACACCCCCGTCTCCCCGGAGCTGCTGCCTGCCAAGGACGGCGAGATCTCTCAGAAGACGGAAGACCTCGTGGGTCCCTATGAGCTGCACGACTTCTACCTTTATTATGTTCTCCGCTTCGGCTTCGGCCCGTCGAAGATATTCCGGCTGGCGAAAGCGGCCTTCGCAGGCCGGGCCGAGTACCCGGACGAAGTGCTCTACAAGTGGCTGCGCAACTTCTACTGGCGGTTCTTCGCCCAGCAGTTCAAGCGCAGCTGCCTGCCCGACGGCCCCAAGGTGGGCAGCGTCACCCTCTCGCCCCGGGGCGACTGGCGGATGCCCAGCGACGCAGCCGCCGCGCTCTGGCTGGCCGAGCTGGAGCAGATCCCGCTCAAAGGATAATTTTTTATGAAACAACACAAAAAGCTGCTGATAAATCTGGTCTTTGCTGCCGTCATTCTGGCCGCAGCCGCCGTGCTGCTGCTGGTGCAGAAAGCAAACCAGACCGGTGCGCCTCTCTGCGCAGAGCTCATCTACGGCGACAGCAACACCAGGCTCACCTTTCCCCTCGAAAAAGACGCCGATTACGATGTGGACACCGGCTATCTCACCGTCCACATCAAGATCCAGGACGGCGCGGCCCGCTTTGTGGATTCGCCCTGCCCTGACCACATCTGCGAGTCCTTCGGCTGGCTCAGCGAGGAAGACCAGACGGCCACCTGCCTGCCCGCCCGGGCTGTGCTGAGCATCATCCCCACCACATGATGGCATACACATCCAAAGGAGTGAACGCCTATGTTTGACGAAAACGAGCATACCCATCCCCAGAATAACGACGAAGGCCCCCGGCACATCCACCGGGGCATCAAGCGCAGCGAACCCGACGAAGTGGAGGTAGACAGCGCCGATTTCTTCTCGCCGGAGCCTCCCCGCCCCAAAGCACCGCCGAAACCGGCACCGACGTCTCCGTCTGAGCCGCCGAAATCTCCGGTGCCGCCCCGCAGACAGTGGGAGCCGCTGCACCCCAGCGAGCCCGCCCCCGCTGACGACAAACTTCCGAAAGGAGGAATGGTCTTGCTGGTACTGCAGGCCATCCTGAGCCTTGCCGCGCTGGTGCAGCTCTGGCGCACCCAGATGCTGCCGGTGCTCTACCTCGTTATCATCACTGCGCTTCTGGTGCTGCTCTGGCTGCTGGTGCGCAAGTGCCTCGCCTCCCGCAGCGGTGCCGTCGTGGCCCGGGTGCTGTCCGTCCTGCTCTGCGCCGCGCTGGCCGTGGGCTGTGTCTGGGCGCAGCAGGGTCTGACCGCACTGGACAGCATGACTTCCGGCCTGCTCACCGGCGCAGAGGCGAATAAGATCACGAAAGAGCCCTTCGTCGTCTACCTCAGCGGCGTGGACAACCGCGGCGAGCTGACCGAAAAGGCCCGCAGCGACGTGAACATCCTCGCCGTGGTCAACCCCACCACCAAGCAGGCGGCCCTCATCAACACCCCGCGCGACTACTATGTTGACCTCGCAGGCACCGACAGCAAGGACAAGCTGACCCACGCCGGCCTCTACGGCGTCGAGACCAGCATGGCCACGCTGGGCAACCTCTACGGCGTGGATGTGGAGCACTACCTCCGCATCAACTTTGCGGGCTTCATCAACATCATCGACGCCATCGGCGGCGTGGACGTCTACTCCGACCAGGCCTTCACCTCGGTGGGCAGCCCCGGCTACTACGACCCCACCACCTTCGCCGAGGGCTGGAACCATCTGGACGGCAAGTCCGCCCTGGCTTTTGCCCGTGAGCGCCACGCCTTTAAGACCGGCGACATCCAGCGCGGCATCAACCAGATGAAAGTCATCGACGCGGTGGCCAACAAGCTCAAATCCCCGGCCCTGCTCATGGGCTTCTCCAAGCTGATGGACGCCGCCGCCGACTGCTTCGTCACCAGCCTCTCGCAGGAACAGATCTCTGCGCTGGTCCGAATGCAGCTGGGCGACCTTGCCAACTGGGACATCCAGAGCTACACCGTCACCGGCTCGGGCGCGAAGAGCACCAAGTGCTACTCCGCCAAGGGCCAGAGCCTCTACGTCATGAAGCCGGATGAGAACTCGGTCAACGAGGCCAAGGCCCTCATCGCAGCGGTCCTGGGCGGCGAGGACAAGCTCACCAGCACCAGCCAGACCCCCGAGAAGACCGATGTCTTCACGCCGACCGCCGACCCCAACGCCGGCGCATCCATCCCGGAGGAATCTCCCGACAGCGTGATCGCAGAAGAGCCCGCCGGGAGCGAAGCCCCGGCGGAAGAGGCCCCCGCTGACAGCCAGCCCGCCGAGGGTGACGCCTCCGGTGAGCCCAGCGCTTCCACCGAGGTCCCCGCGGACGGCAGCGAAGAAGCCCCGGCAGACTCCACCGAGTCGCCGTCCTTCAGTATGCCGACTCAGGAGCAGGTGGAGCAGGCGGCTTCCTCCCTGCATCAGGCCGCTTCCACCGTGCTGGACGCCCTGTTCGGCTCCGGCAGCGGCGACGCTTCCAGCGCTGAAAATGATGCAGCATAATCGATAGACGCAAAAAATCCCGCAAGGCAGCTGCCTTGCGGGATCTTTGCGTTTATGCTTATTTCAGGATGTCGCCCAGCACGCTCTGGCCGTCCAGCGTGGAGGCATCCACGCCCAGATAGTCGCAGATGGTCTGTGCGATGGTGCCGAAGCAGAGTCTGGTGCCGAGGTCAACGCCCGGCTTGACGCCCTTGCCGCAGATGAGGTACGGCACATACTCGCGGGTATGGTCGGTGGTCTTGGTGTAGGAGGGGTCGCAGCCGTGGTCGGCCGTGACCATCAGGATGTCGCCCTCCCGCATCCCGGGGATGAAGTCGGCAACGAACTTATCGAACTCGGTGGCGGCGGCGGCGTAGCCCGCCACATCGCGGCGGTGGCCGTAGAGCATATCGAAATCGACGAGGTTCACGAAGGCCAGACCCTCAAAGTCGCGGGTCTGCAAAGCCTTGGTGAAGGCGATGCCGTTGGTGTTGCCGGTGGTCTTGATCTTTTCCGTCACGCCCTCGCCGTCGAAGATGTCGAAAATTTTGCCCACGGCGATGACGTCCCTGCCTGCGTCCTTGAGCAGATCAAGCATGGTCTTGCGGGGCGGCTTGAGGCTCAGGTCGTGGCGGTTGGTGGTGCGGTAGAAGGTGTCGGCGGTGCGGCCGAGGAAGGGGCGGGCGATGACCCGGCCCACGCCGTACTCGCCCTTCAGCATCTCGCGGGCGATCTCGCAATAGCGGTACAGCTCATGCACCGGCACCAGCTCCTCGTTGGCGGCCACCTGGAACACGCTGTCGGCGCTGGTGTAGACGATGAGGGCATTCTCCCTCATGGCCTGCTCGCCGTAGTCCTTCAGCACCTGTGTGCCGGAGTAGGGCTTGTTGCAGAGGACCTTGTGGCCGGTCTTTTCCTCAAACTCGTGGATGAGGCTGTCCGGGAAGCCGTCCGGGAAGGTGGGCAGGGGCCTCGGGCTGACGACACCGGCAATCTCCCAGTGGCCGATGGTGGTATCCTTGCCCATGCTCTGCTCCTGCAGGCGGGCGAAGGAGCCGATGGGGGCGGCATCCTTCTCGCCGGCGGTCACACCGTCGATGTTGAACAGGCCGAGCTTTTTCAGGTTGGGGCAGTTGAAGTTGGGGTGGCTGGCGATGGCGCCGAGGGTGTTGGTCCCCTCATCGCCAAAGGCGGCGGCGTCCGGCTCTGCGCCGATGCCGAAGCTGTCCAGGACGATCAGAAAAACGCGCTTTTCCATTACGCTTTCACTCCGTTTCTATTATTTTGCGCTCCCCTCTGTCTCTTCGGGGCAGAAGTGAGACTTTTGCTTAGTCCTATTATAGGCGATGGACGCACTTTTCGCAAGCTTTTTATCGCTTCGGCATCTATCACGAAAATTTAAGGTTTTCTTTGCCGAATTTTTTCTTGCTCTCTTGTACACAAGCGGTTATAATATAGAGTGGTATGGTTTTCAAACACACCTGACCGGGCCGATGTCCGGCCAGCGGCCGCAGGGCATATCTGGCACCTGCGCGCCCATCATAGAGGAAAAAAAAGAGACTGTTAGAGGTATATTTATGAGAAAAACGAAGATCATCTGCACCCTTGGCCCTTCTACCGATAAGGAGGGCGTCCTGCGCGAGCTGGTCGCCAGCGGCATGAACGTGGCCCGCTTCAACTTTTCCCACGGCTCCTACGAGGAGCACAAGGGCCGTCTGGACATGCTGAAGGCTGTCCGCGCTGAGCTGAACAAGCCCGTTGCTGCCCTGCTGGACACCAAAGGCCCCGAGATCCGCCTGAAGGAGTTCAAGAACGGCGTTGAGATGCTGGAGGCCGGCCAGACCTTCACCCTGACCACCCGCGAGGTGGAGGGCACCAAGGAGATCTGCTCCATCACCTACAAGGACCTGCCCCAGGACGTCCACGAGGGCGGCACCATCATGCTGGACGACGGCCTCATCAAGCTGGCCATCAAGAGCGTCACGGACACCGACATCGTCTGCGAAGTGCTCAACAGCGGCAAGATCAAGACCAAGAAGGGCGTCAATGTACCCGGCGTCCACCTGTCCATGCCCTACCTGAGCCAGCGCGACCGGGATGACATCATCTTCGGTGTCCAGCAGGGCTTCGACTTCATCGCCGCTTCCTTCGTGCGCACCGCACAGGACGTCTACGACATCCGCAACCTGCTGAACGAGTACGACTCCCGCATCCGCATCATCGCCAAGATCGAGAACCGCGAGGGCGTCAATAACATCGACAGCATCCTGTCCGCTGCCGACGCCGTCATGGTCGCCCGCGGCGATTTGGGCGTCGAGATCGACTTCACCGAGCTGCCCGGCATCCAGAAGAGCGTCATCGACCGCTCCTTCTCCTTCGGCAAGCCCATCGTCACTGCTACCCAGATGCTGGACAGCATGATCGTCAACCCCCGCCCCACCCGCGCCGAGATCTCCGACGTGGCAAACGCCATCTACGACGGCACTTCCGCTATCATGCTCTCCGGCGAGACCGCCGCGGGCGCATACCCTGTTGAGGCCCTCAAGACCATGTCCGCCATCGCAGAGCGCACCGAGAACGAGGTCCACTACCGCGACAACCGCCTGACCGATACCACCGGCCAGATCAGCGTCAGCGACGCTACCGCACACGCTGCCTGCCTGACCGCAAAGGACGTCAACGCTTCTGCCATCGTCACCGTGTCCGAGTCCGGCAACACTGCCCGCCTGCTGAGCAAGTACCGCCCCTCTCAGCCCATCATCGCCTGCGTCATGGACGAGCAGGTCCAGCGCCAGCTGTCCGTCTCCTGGGGCATCACCCCGCTCATGATGGACCTCGCCACCAGCACCGATGAGCTCATCGAGAAGTCCACCGCTCTGGCAAAAGAGCACGGCTACCTGCACGACGGTGAGCTGGCTGTCGTGACCGCCGGCGTCCCCGTGGGCGTCTCCGGCACCACCAACATGATCAAGATCCACATGATCGGCAACTGTCTGGCTACCGGCGTCGGCGTCGGCCCCGAGGGCGCTGCTCTGGCCAACGCCACCGGCAAGGCCTGCGTCTGCCGCACCATCGAGGAGATCCGCGCAAAGTTCAAGCCCGGCATGGTCCTGGTCGTCCCCTCCACCTCCAACGAGATGCTGAGCTACGTCCGTGACGCCGCCGCTCTGGTGGTCGAGGAAGCCGGCCTGAACAGCCACGCCGCCATCGCCGGCAAGGCCCTGCTCAAGCCCACCATCGTGGGCGCCGTCGGCGCTACCGCCCACATCCGCGACGGTCTGATGGTCGCTGTGGACTGCGCACACGGCAGCGTCCAGCGCCTGCAGGCCTGATCCCGGGAGGCGTGACATGGAGCGCATCGCAAGCTTCTGCGTAGACCACACCCGGCTCGACCGCGGTATGTACCTGAGCCGTCAGGACGGCGATGTTCTGACCTGGGACATCCGGATGAAGAAGCCGAACCACGGCGATTATCTCTCCACCGGCGCGGCCCACACGCTGGAGCACCTCTTCGCCACCTACGCCCGCAACAGCGAGTATAAGGACGGCGTCATCTACGTCGGCCCCATGGGCTGCCGCACCGGCTTTTACCTGCTGACCCGGGGCCTGACCCCCGCCGAGGCGCTGAGCCTGACGGTGGAGTCCTTCCGCTTCATGGCTGCGTTCGAGGGCGATGTCCCCGGCGCAAGCGAGGTGGAGTGCGGCAACTACCGCGACATGGACCTGCCCGCCGCAAGGGCTGAGGCTGCCGCCATGCTGCCCCTGCTCGAGGCACTGACCGCCGACGAGCTGCACTACTAAGCTATAATACACAAAGAGGCTGTTGCACTGCAACAGCCTCTTTTCATTTATACTTCCCCGATGACCGGGAGCAGGTCTTCGAGCTTATTGAAATAATTGACGATGGTGACCACATTGTTGACGATGGAGCTGCCCGCCGAGAAGATGCGCGCCACATAGTTCAGCACCCGGCCAATGTCCTGAAACGTCTGCCATGCCGTGGTCTCGCCGCCGCAGAGCAGCACCCTTTCGTCGTCCCCGATGGATGTATACTGGGCGGGCATCTGCATCTGATGATTCCTCATGGTATCCTTTCCTTTCCGCTGGTGAGAAGTTTTTTGTTCCTTGTTCAGAGTCAGCGCCCTCGGGGCCTGTCCTCCATTCCATCCTACCAGATACGAAAGGCAAAGCATGTCAGAGTGTGGGAAGACAGCAAAAAACACAAGGGCCCGGGGTGTTTCCACTCCGGGCCCTTGTGCCATTTTTATTTCGAGGAATAGATAATATCGTTTTATTGCTGGGCTTGTGTCAGCTCAGGTGCGATCAGCCTTTAACCTCAGTCTCAAGTCTCAGAATAAACAGCCTTGCAGGTGACGATAACGACGGTGTACTCGGTCTTGTCCTTGCCGGAGCCCTTGGTGAAGGTCTTCAGGCCCAGCTCGAACTTATTGCCAGCGGAAACCTTAAGAGTCGTGTTGCCCTCGGTCTTGTTAGTAACCTTCTCGTTGTTCAGAGCGCCAGCGGTGTTGATTTTCTTCTGCTCGTTCACCAGCAGATTGTAGATCTCCTGAGCCTGAGCAACATTCTTCACATCCTCGCTCTTGTAGCAAGTGTACCAGACGTACTTATCGGTGATTTCGTCGGTCTTCAGACTCTTCTTGACAGCCTCTTCCATGGTGTCCTTCTTAGTCGTAGCGCTATTATCAGTAGGAGCGACCCACTCAGTGGTGTCAGCCTGAACAGCCTTAGCGGCCTGCTCAGCCAGCTTCTTTGCATCGTTGGTAGCAGAGACGGTAGCCTTATCGTTGACGACCTTCAGCATACCCTCCAGATCGCTAGCGATGTTGCGAGCATTCAGAGTTGCGCAGCCGGTCAGCATTGACACTGCCATAACACCGGTGAGGACGACGGCCAGAAGTTTCTTTGCCATTTTCATGATTTTTGCCTCCATAAATAAAGATAAATTATACAGGCAGGCTAGCATTTTTCGACTGTCGGCCTGTGGCCTAATTATACCCCCCCCCCCTGTCAGTCTGTCAATAGGGTTTTCTCACTTTCGTCACATTTACAAAATACAGTCCTATCAACCGTGCATTTTCCACAAAATAACAGGATTTGAGGGGCTGAAAGCAAAAAAATGCAGCCCCGGGGCCGCTTTTGGGGCGGCAGCCCGGGGCTGCAGGTGCAGTATTTTTTTCAGTCTCCCGCCGGGGGGCAGGGGGCTTTACCGGTACAGGGGGAAAGCTACCGATACGGTTTGATTCGTTTCTTTTCGGTTGGATGAAGATATTTCACCCATCCTGCCAAAGTCTTGCTTTTTCTGCGCCCAGCGCTTATTATTATAACAAAAATCCGTCCCGGTTTTTGTGCAGATTTGCCCACCGGGTGCAGAAAGGAGCCCATTGCCATGACCATCACGGAGCAAAAGGCCGCACAGCGCAAAGCGGGCATTGCGGCCCGCCGGGCGTTGTCGGACACCGAGCGCACCCGTTCCAACGCCGCTCTCTGCGCCCGCATCGCGGCATTGGACTGCTTCAAAAAGGCAGAAAACATCCTGCTCTACGCGGCCTTCGGCGGCGAAGCCGACCTCTCGGCGCTGGCTGTGGAAGCGGCCCGGCAGGGCAAAACGCCGGCCTACCCCGTCTGCGGCGAGGGCTTTTCGCTGACAGCCGCTGTACCGGGGCCGGACGGCTGGGAAGTGGGTGCCTACGGCATCCGCACGCCCATTCTGAGCCGGTCGGAGATTTTACGGCCAGACCAGCTCGACCTCGTGCTGGTCCCCTGCACGGCTTTTGACACCGCCTGCCGCCGGGTGGGGATGGGAAAAGGCTATTATGACCGCTACCTCCCCCGCTGCACCCGGGCTGTGAAACTGGGTGTGGCCTTTGAGGCCCAGCGGGTGGACGCGGCGGCAGTGGACGCCCATGACGAAAAACTGGACGGATTCGTGACAGAGGGAGGACTTTACCTTGGATTTGACACAACTGAGCTGTGAGGACTTTCTGAGCCGGCTTGCCAGCAAAGCCCCCGCCCCGGGCGGCGGCGGCGCGGCGGCCCTCGTGGGCGCGGCAGGCGTCGCGCTGGGCAATATGGTGGGGGATCTCACCACCGGCAAAAAGAAATATGCCGCCGTGGAAGAAGAGCTCCTGGCGCTGAATGCCCGTGCTGAAGCCCTGCGCAAACGGCTGGAAGCCCTCGTGCAGGCGGACGCCGACGCATTCACGCCTCTGGCGGCGGCCTACGGCCTGCCCAGAGAGACGCCCGAACAGCAGGCCCGCAAGGCCGCTGTGCTGGCCGAGGCGCTGGACGGGGCCTGCGCCGTGCCGCTGGACATCATGGACGCCTGCTGTGAGGGCATCCGCCTTGCGGCCGATTACGCCGAAAAGGGCAGTGTGCTGGCTGTCTCAGACGCAGGCTGTGCGGCGCTGTTCTGCAAGGCCGCGCTTCAGGCATCGGCGCTGAATGTCGCCATCAACACAAAGCTCATGACGGACCGCGCCCATGCCGCCGCGCTGGACGAAAAAGCGGCCCGGATGCTGGCAGAATATCTGCCGCTGGCCGACGAAGTCTACCAGTCCGTGGCAAGCCGCCTGCGGGCCTGATGCATAGAAAGGGAACGTATATGTCTACCATTTTGAAGGGCGCGCCCGTCGTGGCCGCCATGAACGAAGCAAATGCCGCCCGCTGCGCCGCACTGCGGGAAAAGGGCGTTGTCCCCACGCTGGCCGTCGTCCGGGTGGGTGCGCGCCCCGATGACCTCTCCTACGAGAAAGGCGTCATGGCCCGCTGTGCAAAAGTGGGCGTCGAGGTGAAGCAGTTCCTTCTGCCCGCCGACGCTGCGCAGGAAGAGCTGCTGCGCGTCATGGCCGGCATCAACGCAGACGCCGCCATCCACGGCTGTCTGCTCTTCCGCCCCCTGCCCAGACAGTTTGATGACAGGACCATCCGCGCCGCACTCTCGCCCGAAAAGGACATTGACGGCATCACCGACGGCTCGCTGGCCGGTGTCTTCACCAACACTGCCGTCGGCTACCCGCCCTGCACGGCGCAGGCTTGTCTTGAAATTTTGAAATTCTACAACATTCCCCTCTCCGGCAGGCGGGCCGTCGTCGTGGGCCGCAGCCTCGTGGTGGGCAAGCCCGCAGCCATGATGCTGGACCGGGAAAACGCCACCGTCACCCTCTGCAACTCCCGCACCCAGAGCCTGCCCGATGTCTGCCGCGAGGCCGATGTTGTGGTGGTGGCCATGGGCAGGATGGGCTTCATCGGCGCAGAGCATCTGCGGGCCGGTCAGGTCGTCGTGGATGTGGGCATCCATGTCAACGAGGAAGGCAGGCTCTGCGGTGACGTCCGCTTTGGCGAGGCAGAGCCGGTGGTGGAGGCCATCACCCCCGTCCCCGGCGGCGTCGGCACCGTGACGACTTCCGTGCTCGTGAGCCATGTGGTGGAGGCGGCAGAGAAAGCTGCATCATAATAACCTCTCCGTCACGCCTGCGGCGTGCCACCTCCCCTAATAGGGGAGGCTTTGGCAGTCCCCTCGAAGTAAACGGTTTCGCCAGAGGCTCCCCTCGGTAGGGGAGCTGGCGAGCGAAGCGAGACTGAGAGGTTTATTCCCCTATACACCAAAAGCGCCCGGCGGATGACCCGCCGGGCGCTTTTGGCATTGACAGAGCAATGACAGGGGAATAATTGGGAATTGGGAAATTGGAACAGGTCTTCGTTTATGCGGCCTTTGCCGGGGCAAAGACCAGAGCCTTCTTGCGGCGGTTCTGCATTGCGCGCACCACACAGCTCAGGGTGAAGTTGATGATGAAGTAGATGACGCAGGCCGTGCCGAACAGCACCATGACGTCGGAGACGTTCACCGTGCCGAGGCCGTTGTAAGTACCGGCGGCGCTCAGCAGCTGGCGGATGCGGGCCATCAGCTCGATGGTGGCCACGTTTGCCAGATAGGAGGAGTCCTTGATGGTGGTGATGACCTGACTGAGCAGGGTCGGCACGATGTTGCGGTAAGCCTGCGGCAGGACGATGTAGAGCAGCACCTCAGCGGTGTTGAAGCCCTGTGCATAGCCGGCCTCGAACTGGCCCTTGGACACGCCGTTCAGGCCGCCGCGGACGATCTCGGCGATGACGGAGGAGTTGAAGAGGATGAGGGCCAGAGCGGCCTTGAACAGAAGCTTCATCTCCACGCTGGTCAGGCCGAACATCTTGCGGGCGAAGAAGCCCGGGCAGGGGCAGAACACCACGCAGATGAAGATCCAGAGCAGGTAGGGCGTATTGCGGAACAGCTCGATGTAGGCGGCAGCGAACCAGCCGAGGATGCGGGCCGGACCCTTTTTGCAGTAGGTGCGGGCCAGCGCCAGCAGAGAGCCCACGATGAGGCCCATGATGACGCCCAGCACCGAGATGATGCAGGTGAAGGCCACGCCCCGCAGCAGATAGAGCATGACGCCTTCTCTTGTCAGGATGGAAAGGCTTGCAGCAAGCGTCTTCATATCAGGCAGCCTCCTTCAGCTCTGCTTTCTTGGCAGCGGTCTTGAGACCCGGGTTCACACGGCCCTTGCGCTCCTTGAGGGAAGCCTCCCAGCGGGCTGCCAGGGTGGACAGCGGGAAGCAGACCACGAAGAAGATGAGGCCGCAGACGATATAAGCGGGGGCGTATGCGCCGCCGGTGGAAGCACCGGTGACGAAGCTGTAGGTCACGCTGATGAGGTCCGCACCGCCCACGATGTAGAGGCAGGAGGTGTTCTTGAAGAGGTTGACCACCTGGTTGACCATCGGGGGGAGCATCACGGGGATGCTCTGGGGCAGGATGATATAGCCCATCCGCTGCAGATAGTTGAAGCCCTGCGCCTGTGCGGCCTCGAACTGACCCTTCGGCACAGACTCGATGGCGGCGCGGACGACCTCGCCCATGTAAGCGCCGGTGTAAACGCCCAGTGCAATGATGCCGGTGCGGATGACGCCGAGGCTCACGCCTGCAAATGCCAGCGCATAATACAGGAAGCACAGCTGCAGCAGCAGCGGGGTGTTCTGGACGAACTCGACGTAAATGCGGGCGATGACGCGCAGCAGCTTACTGCCGCTGGTGGACATCAGGCCCAGCGCAGCGCCGATGATGAAGGCCAGCGCCAGTGCGCAGACGGCGGTCTGCAGCGTGTTGCCCAGACCCAGCAGAAAACTCTCACGATGCGTCCAGACGGTGGACCAGGACTCTAACGAAAACAAGCCAGACATGGCAAACTCCCCTTTCCCTGCACTCTCTTGATTCTGAAAAGTCTGGGCTCAATCCAGACCGTTGTCTTTGATGAGCTGCCCGATGGTGCCATCTGCCAGCCAGCCCTTGATGAGGTCGTCGCACAGGGTAGAGAAGTCGCTGCCCTTCTTGGTAGCGACGCCATACTCCTGCGGGCTGAACTCAGCGTCAATGTAGCTGCGGCCCTCGGTCTTGTAGATGGCGAGGATGGACTTATCGACGCAGAAGCCCTGCACTTCGCCTGCGCTCAGTGCGGTGCTGATGGCGGGATAGTCGTCGTACTGACGGAAGGAGACGCCATCCTTCCAGGTGTCGGCGTTGAAGGTGTCGGCGTCGAAGCTTGCGCCGTCCAGCACGCCCTCGTCGATCATGGCCTTGACCAGAGCATGAGCGGAGGTGGAGCCGGAGGAGACGCCCACGACCTTGTCCTTCAGGTCAGCCAGACCCTTGATGCCGGTGGAGTCCTCCACCAGAACGGAAACGTAGTCGGTATAGTAGGGGGTGGAGAAGTCCCAGCTCTTCTTGCGCTCTTCGGTGATGGTGAAGGTAGCCAGAACGGCGTCGATGTCGCCGGAGTCCAGCAACTCGCCGCGGGTGGCGGCGGTGACCGTGGTGAACTCAACATCCACGCCGAGGTGCTCTGCGATCATCTCTGCGAGGCTGTCCTCGAGGCCCTTGTACTCGCCGGTGAGGGTATCCTGGAAGCTGAAGCCCTTCACTGCGTTCTTGACGCCTACCTTCAGGACACCGCGGTCCACGATGGCCTGAGTGTCAGCGCCCAGCGCTGCGGCGGAAGCGGCTGCGCTGCCGGCGGCAGAAGAGGCCGTGGAGGCTGCGGTGGAGCTTGCAGAGCCGCCGCAGGCGGTCAGGGCAGCAGCAGCGCCCACCAAACCAGTGACTTTCAGGAAATCACGACGCGAGATCTTTTTCATAATAAACCACTCCTCTTTGTTTTTTCGGCCCGAGCGGCTTTCCCTGTCCGCTCCGAAAACGGCCTGTTATCAACAACGGCGTCTCACCACAACTTGTGAGCCCCTGCCGTGTCAACCTTTGTTGTTCGTCCTCTCAGCGGACGATCTTGCTCAGGAACTGCCGGACGCGCTCGTTCTTGGGGTTGGTGAAGAAGTGCTCCGGCGTGCCTTCCTCAATGATCTGGCCGTCCGCCATAAAGACGATGCGGTCGGCCACGTTTCGTGCAAAGCCCATCTCGTGGGTGACGACCACCATCGTGATGTTCTTCTCGTGTGCCAGCTTTACCATGACATCCAGCACTTCCTGGATGGTCTCAGGGTCGAGGGCCGAAGTCGGCTCGTCGAACAGGATGATCTTGGTCTGTGCGCAGAGGGCGCGCGCAATGGCGATGCGCTGCTGCTGGCCGCCGGACAGCTGCGGAGGGTAGACATCCGCTTTGTCCCGGAGGCCGACGACCTCAAGATAATGATATGCCAGCTCTTCGGCCTCTGACTTGGTCTTGTGATGGAGCTTCATGGGTGCCAGCGTCAGGTTTTTGAGCACCGTCATGTGGGGGTAGAGGTTGAACTGCTGGAAGACCATGCTCATGTTGTCGCGGACGATCCTGGTCTTGTTCTTGTTGGTCAGCTCCTGACCGTCGATGTAGACGTGGCCGCTGGTCGGCTCTTCCAGAAAGTTCATGCAGCGGACGGTGGTAGATTTGCCGCTGCCGGACGGTCCGATAATGACCAGCTTTTCGCCCTCGGCGACCTCGAGGTTCACGTCTTTGAGGACGTGCAGGTCTCCGAAGTACTTGTCAACGTGTTCGAGTTTGATCACTGTGATCCCCGCCTTTCCCTATCCTGTTCTGTCGTCCGTGCTCCAGCGCCGCGGACAGCGCATCCTGTACGGCTTTCCCGAACCGCACAAAAACGAAAAAACAAAAAAGGCGCAAAGTGAACACATCCACTTAAGCGCCTTTGCTTTTGTTAGTTAAAGTATAGTCTTTTTCCGCTTGACTTTCAATCCATAAAGTGCAACAAAAATCAGAGTGGGTCAATTTGCATTTTGTAAAGCTGCACAAACATCGTACTTAAAATCCGTAAATCAGCGGGTCATCAGCAGGAGCAGCGCCGATGCGACGGCCTGCAGGATGAGCCAGCGGGTCACCACCTGCTCGTCGCTCCAGCCCATGCGCTTGCGCACATGGTCGTGCAGCGGGGTGAGGGTGTTCTTGAGGATGCTGATGTGGAGGAAGCGCTTGAAGCTGATCTTCAGGATGCCGAGGCTGCCGTCCACGATGAACACCAGCGCCGCCAGCAGGAAGGCGAACGGGTGGCCGCACTTGAGGGCCAGGATGGCGAGGAAGAAGCCCATGGCGCGGCTGCCGGCGTCGCCCATCAGGAGGCTGGAGGGCTTTGCATTGGACCACAGGTAGGCCAGCAGTGCGCCGATAAAGACGATGGCAGCGGTGGAGTAGCCCCCCAGCTCCTCGCCGTAAGCCAGCAGGAAGGTGCCGATGCTCACCACCGCGAGGCTGGCGGACAGGCCGTCCACGCCGTCGGTGCAGTTGACCACGTTGATGCTGGCCCAGATGAGGATGACGATGAGCAGCAGGTAGAGCGGATAGGCAATGGTGAAGGTAGTGCTCAGGAAGTTGACGCTCGTGCCGTTGAAGTTCAGGTAGGTAACACCTGCCACCGCGGCAATGACGAAGTCGATGAGGCCCTTCTTGTACTCGTTCCACGCCGTCTCGGAGGCGTCGTCAAAGTAGCCCGACAGCATGGAGGCGATGAGCAGAACGGTATAAATAAGGTACTCCACCTTAAAAGGCACCACCGCCAGCGTCACCAGCGCGATGCAGAGCACGAAGATGAGTCCGGAACCCCGGGCCTTGCCCTTGGAGAGCTCGCCGTTGACGGCGAAGGCACGGCCATGGTCGTGGGGGAGCTTGTCGTGGAAGACCGAGTCCATCAGGGCGGTCAGGGCAAACGCCAGCAGGAACGCCAGCGCGTCCACGGTCTGCTGGCCGGTAGCTGAAATAAGCTGCAGCATATTTTGAACCTCTTTCAATGATATTCTTCTTACTCCGAGAGTGTATCACGCCAGAGCCAAAAAATCAATCGCCCGGTTTGACAATCTTCCTCCCCGTGCCTATAATAGTAAGGCAGCTTATCAACACAGAAAACAGGAGACGACATGACACTTTCTTTGGAGCAGCTCTCGGCCCGGATGCGGCAGGGCGAGGACGTCCCGCTGTCCGACACGGCCCGCATCGCGCTGGCGCTGAGCATCCCTTCCATTCTGGAGCAGCTGGTGGTCACGGCGATGGAGTATATCGACGCCGCCATGGTGGGCCACATCGGCGCAGAGGCCACCGCCGCCATCGGCATCGTCAGCTCGAGCACCTGGCTGCTCCACGGCATCCTTGTGGGACTGTACACCGCGTTTTCCATCCAAATCGCCCAGTACCTCGGGGCCGACCGCCGGCAGGATGCCCGGGGCGTGCTGCGGCAGTCCATGCTCTTCAACCTCATCCTGGGTCTGGGCGCTGCGGCTTTCGGCGTCGGCATCAGCCGTTTCCTGCCCGGGTGGCTGGGGGCGGACATCTCGCTCCAAGCCGATGCCAGCGCCTACTTCGCCATCTGGTCGGCGGCCCTCCCCTTCACGATGGCCATGGGAATGTACACAGCCATGCTCCGCGCCACCGGCGACGCCCTGACGCCCAGCCTGATCAGCGTGCTGGTCTGTGTGCTGGACGTGGTGTTCAACTTCTTCCTCATCAACCCCACCCGGCAGATCCTGCTCTTCGGCCAGAGCGTCACAGTCTGGGGTGCCGGCCTCGAAGTCCCGGGTGCGGCGCTTGGCACAGCGCTTTCCACGGCCATCGGCGGTCTGCTGGCGCTGGGCGTCCTGCTGCTGCGGGATGGCCCGCTTTGCATCCGAAAGCCCGGCAGCTGGCGCATCACCTCCGCCTGCCTGCGCAACCTCTGGCGGGTGGGTGCACCGCTGGCCGCTGAGCGTGCGGCCCTCTCGTCGGCGCAGGTGCTGCTCGTCCGTATCGTCTCGGGCCTCGGCACGGTGGCCATCGCGGCCAACAGCCTCGGCGTCAGCGCCGAGGGCCTCTGCTACATGGCAGGCTACGGCATCCAGGACGCCTCCATCGCCCTCATCGGGCAGGCCGTCGGCGCACACCGCCGGGACATGGCGAAGCGGTTCGCCTTGCTCTGCACGGCAATGGGCATCGGCATCATGGCGCTGTCCGGCGCGGGGCTCTGGCTCTTCGCCCCGGCCCTTATGGGCATCTTCACGGCAGATGCCGCCGTCATCGCGCTGGGTGCGCAGGTCCTCCGCATCGAGGCTTTTGCCGAGCCGATGTTCGGGGCCAGCATCGTAGCAAGCGGCGCGATGCAGGGCGCAGGCGACAGCACAGGCTGCTTTGTGCTGAACCTGTTCAGCATGTGGGGCGTCCGGCTCACCCTCGCCTTCCTGCTGGCTCCCCGGCTGGGCCTCGTGGGCGTCTGGGCCGCCATGTGCATCGAGCTCTGCATCCGGGGCTCGCTGTTCCTCATTCGGCTTGCAAGGGGCAAGTGGCTCGATAAGGGCGCTTTGCAATAAAAAAACCTCTCCGTCATCGCTACGCGATGCCACCTCTCCTACCGAGGAGAGGCCTTGGCAAAACCGGGAACTTTCCCTTTTCGCCAGAGGCTCCCCTCGATAGGGGAGCTGGCAAAGCCAAAGGCTTTGACTGAGAGGTTTTTCTTTTAATTACTTCCGGCCATGCAGGATGGGAGACAGGGGCTTATAGATGACCATACAGAGCACGGCGTCCAGCAGACCCTTGACCAGCGTGAAGGGCAGGTTGAAGATGACGAGGCACTTCATGAGGCTGTCGGCAGAGGGCAGGATGGCCTGATACATGCCGAGGATGGCCTCCAGCGGCATATGGTAGAACTCCACATAGGCCGGGTAGGTGATGAAGTAGTTGGAGGGTACGCTGAACAGGGCCATGGCGGCGGCACCCGCTGCCGCGCCGAAGATGGCGGTCTTGCGGCTCTTATGATGCTTGTAGATGAAGCCCGCCACAGCGGAGAAGACAGCGCCCAGCATAAAGTTGCACAGCTCGCCGACACAGGCAGTGCTGGTACCCTTGACGACAATGTGGAGCAGGTTCTTCATGAAGCTGATGACCACGCCGTACACCGGGCCGAGGGCGAACGCGCCCAGCAGGGCGGGCAGGTCGGAGAAGTCCATCTTGACGAAGGACGGGATGAGCATCGGGATGGGGAACTCGATGAACATCAGGATGAACGCCACTGCGCTGAGCATGGCGGCAACGGTCAGGTTGTGGGTCGTATCTTTTCTCATAATTTTCCTCCCGGGGCGGCTGCCCCCATTCAAATAAAGACTGGAAAGCCCTTTTCTCGCTCGCTGGAACCGGGAAGACAAATGAAAACGCGCCCTGCCATAGCTTACACTATAACAGGGCGCGCACAAACAAATCAAATTGCCTGCCGTTTCTTGCATCCGGACTATACCGTTGGCCCCGGAGTCTCACCGGGTCAGCACTCTTTGGGAGTGGTCGCGGGCTGTACCGCCAGTGGGGGATCGCACCCCGCCCTGAAACGAACTTTCTTCGCAGAGTATAACGCGGCGGGTTTGTCTTGTCAAGCCCTTTTATGCATTTTTTAACAAGCCTCTCCCGATTTGCACCGCTGGCTGTAATATGGTATACTGATTTTATTATTCGTCAGAAAGGTATCTATTTCTATGCTTTTCACCATCAACGATCTCGGCTTTTCCATCGCCGGACTGCTGCTGGAAGGCTGGCTGGCCTTTGCAGCCCGGTGCGTCTGTGCGCTGGCCCTGCTGTTCATCGGCTGGGTCTTCAGCCGCTGGATGCAAAAAAACCTCTTCCCCCGCCTGCTGAAGCGCAGCTGGCACTTTGCCTTTACGCACCCCCTGCTGGAGAGCTTTGCCCGCCCGGCGGCCCGCATCGCGTGGTACACCGGCATGTATCTGGCCCTGCGCAGCCTGCCCTGGGCCATCCCCGGCCTTGCGGCCCTGCTGCTCAAAGCCTATCGGATGATGCTGGTCTTCCTCATCGGCACCGGCTTCTACCACGCTTCCGGCATCGCGGCTCTGCTGCTGGCCTCGTTCAGCGAAGAAGTCCGCACCAACCGCACCCTGCTCACCCTGCTGGATAAAGTCTACAAAGTAGCCGTCGTGGTGCTCTGCGGCGCGACCATCGCGCAGGAGAGCGGCCTGCCCGTGGGCAGCGTCGTGGCCAGTGCCGGTCTTATCGGCCTTACGATCTCTCTGGCCGCACAGGATATGGCCAAGAATTTCTTCAGCGGCGTAGTCATCCTGCTGGACAAGCCCTTCTCCATCGGCGACTGGATCACCGTCGGCGACGTGGAGGGCGAAGTGGTGGACATCAACTTCCGCTCCACGAAAGTCCGGGCCGTGGATAACTCCATCTACATCCTCACCAACAGCACCGTCAGCAGTGCCACCATCAACAACGCTACCCTCCGCAACAAGCGGCTCTACCGCTTCACGCTGGGCGTCACCTACGACACCACCCGACCCCAGCTGGAAAAGCTGATGGCCGACCTCGACGCCCTGCTCAAGGCCAGCCCCGACACCTACGAGGACACCGCCTTTGTCCGGATGACCGGCTTCGGCGACTCGAGCATCAACCTGATGGTCTCTGCCTATCTGCGCACCGCCGACCTCGGCGTGTTTTTGCGGATGCAGAACGATCTGAACCTCAACATCATGGACGTGATGAAGGCCGACGGCGTGGAGTTCGCATTCCCCTCCACGACGGTCTACCTCGCAAAAGAGAACTGACAGCAGAAAAGCCGATGCAGCTGCATCGGCTTTTTTGCTACAGCGCAATATCCAGCGCCATCATGAGGGCGAACCCCAGCACCACGCTGATGACGCCCGCCGGTTCGTCCTGCTCCACGGCTTCCGGTATCATCTCCTGAGCCGTCACGCAGACCATGCACCCGGCGGCGGCGCTCATGAGCCACGGCAGAGCCGCGCTCACCCAGCCCGCGAGAGCCAGCGCCAGCAATGCCCCCAGCGGCTCCACGAGGCCCGACGCCGCACCGGCGCAGAAGGCTTTCCGCCTCCCCTGCCCGGCCTGCACCAGCGGCAGGCTCACCGCCGCGCCTTCCGGGATATTCTGCAGGCCGATGCCCAGCGCAAGGGCCAGCGCCCCGCTGACGGCCTCCGGCTCACCCTGCAGGGCCAGCGCCGCCGCAAGTCCCACCACCATGCCCTCGGGCAGATTGTGGAGGGTCACGGCCAGCACCACCCGGCCCATCCGGCCATCCTCTTTTGACCCGGTGTGCATCAGCCGCCCGGCAGCCTCTTCCAGCCGCAGCAGGCCCACAGCCCCAAGCACCAGCCCCGCCGCCGGGGCCAGCCAGACCGGCAGGATCCCGGCCTCCGCCCTCTCGATGGCAGGCAGCAGCAGGCTCCACACGCTGGCGGCCAGCATGATGCCCGCCGCCATGCCGCAGAGCATCCGCCGGGTGCGGGGCTCGTCGGCCCGACGCACTAAGAAGACCCCCGCCGCCCCCAGCGCCGTACAGAGCGCCGGCAGCAGCAGGATGACCGCCGCAAACAGATAGACGTTCACATTGCATTCCCCCTTCCCACCGATGTATGCGAAGGGAGGGGGAAATGTGAAGAGAAAAAGCTCTCCTCATTCCGGCAGCTCATGCAGGGTAAATTCGTTTTTTGTTGTTTCCAGGATTCCCTCATCCCGCATTTTGCCCAGCTCTTTCGAGAGGGCGCTGCGGTCGAGGTTGAGGTAGTCGGCCAGCCCCTGACGGTCGAAGGGGATGCGGAAGCTTTTGCTGCCCGCCTTCGCGGCCTGATTGGAGAGATACAGCAGCAGCCGTCCCCGGACGGCCTTCGGGGCCGTGCAGAAGATGCGCTCCGAGAGGGCCAGATTCTTGTGCAGCGAGATGTTGAGCAGGTTCTGCACGAGGACCGGCTGCCACTCGCTGTCCGGGTGGGGCGTGTGGATGAGGACGTCCATGTTCAAAAAGAACGCTTCCGTCTCTTCCGCCGCCACCACGTCCACCATCATCGGCTCGCCGCAGAAGGCATAGGTCTCCGCGAACACCTGCCCCGCCGGGACATGGCTCAGGATGCTCCTGTTGCCCCAGAGGTCGATGTTCTCGATGTTGACGCCGCCCGCCTGCACGACGCCCACCTCGCGGGTGATACAGCCCGCCCGCAGAAGGACTTCGCCCTTCGCGTAGGTCTTGCAGCGCGCACCGCCGCAGGTGAACATCTCGGCCAGCGCCGTCTCGCCAATGCCCCGGAAAAGGGGCGTTTTCTCTGTTTTCACCATCAGCGCCCCCTTTTACCGCTTGACGTGGTAGACCTCGAGATAGACGCTCTTGCGCGTCTCGTCCAGCGTTTCCTTCAAACCACGGCAGAACTCCTCATCGTCCAGCAGCGCTACCACCTCGGGCGCATAGCGGGTGCCTCTCTGGGCGTGGAATTCGCCCAGCAGCGTATCCACCGGCTTTGCCATCGTGTAGCAGCGGCCGATATTATCGGTGGCCGCGTCCAGCGAGTCGGCCACGGTCAGAGCGTCCACGATGGGCTTGATGCCTGCCGGGCAGGGCGGATAATTTTTCGGGTAGCCGCCGTGTCCGTCGTAGAAGGTGTGGTGGTAGAGCGCCGCCGGGGCCAGGTCGTCCTTTCCGCCCACATTGCACAGCAGCTCGCAGCCGAACACCGTGTGCCACTGGATGCAGGTAAATTCCTCGTCCAGCAGGCGGCGGTAGTTGTTGCCGATGTACAGGAACACATAGCTCTTGCCTACATCGTGGTAAAGGCCGCACTCATAGGCCAGCTCGCAGAGCTCAATGCGGCTGCGGCGGACTTCCTCCACCGTCTTGCAGCCCATGACGCCCACGAACCGCTCGGGCGACTTTTTGAGCATCTGCTTGACGAACATGCGGGTCAGGCCGGCCACCATCATGGAGTGGACATAGGTCGGCTTGTGAGCCACGAGGATATAATTCAGCAGGCTGCGGCGGGCCGTTCCGGCCTCGGCCTGCATCTCCACCAGCTCGCGCACGGCACGGCTGACCACACGAGAGTACCGATTCTGGGGTACATTGTCCAGATACCGCAAGCTGCGGTCCATCACTTCTTCGGTGCGGCATGCCATCTCCCTCCGGTCGGCAGGCGGCATCTTGACCTCGTAAGCCACCAGATAAGACACCGCCGTGAGGTTCTTGTTGATGCCAGTGTCGCTGTAGTCCTGGATGTCGGTGTGGTGGATGATGTCCAGCAGCTCTTCCACCACCTCGCGGGCCGTACACCGTCCGGCATGGAAGCAGGCCGCCTTATAAAGATAGCTGACACGCCAGTTCTGCAGCCGTGCCTCCTCGCCCTTATAGAGCACCCGGTCGCGGTAGATGGCCTCCGCCGACTCCATCACCCTGGCGGCGACCACCGGGTCGTTGTGGTGGCGCAGATAGCTCAGCAGCGTCTCCCGGTCCATATGCATCGCATACTCGAATTTGCCCCACGGAAGGTCCGGGTCGAGCCGGTGGTAGTAAGGGTCGGTGATGATGCCCATCGCCTTGTCGAACACCTTCATATATTCGGTGCATTCTTCCGGCGTACTGCGCGGCATGGACATCCGGCTGTTGCCCAGACAGCGCATGATGTAGCCTTTTGTTGTCTTATCAAAGGACTCATACTCCGCAATATAGCCTGCACCCTCCCGAAAAAGGCCGCGCACCTGCGTCCCGTAAGGGTTGATGGCATAGTCGCGGCCCCGGACATTGAGGTAGTGGAGAGAAGCCGCTTTTCCATACAGATAGCGGACGATGGCAGGCTTGTCGCCCCGGATGCGGGCGTTTTCCAGCAGGAGGCTGTAGACCTTGTAGGCGATGCCGCAGTCCTCGCTGCTGGCGTAGTCGAACATCTTGTCGGCAAACTCCTGCAGGCTGGCAATTTCGGCACTCGTCAGCTCCGCAGGCGCACGCCGGAATACCAGCTCATTGAGGATGGCGTTGTTCTCCTTCATGTAGTCGAAGCACTTGATGGCGTTGGACTGGATGGTCTCCAGCAGCTCCTTCGCTTTCATATCCGGGGAGAATTTAGGCTGGGAGAGGGTGCGGACTGTCCTGAGATCTTCAATATAGCGCTCGAATCGTGCGTCCATCCCCTCTCCCCCTTTTTCCGTTTTTTCACGCTCTGCTGTTGGCAGAGTCTCGTTTCCCGTGATAGTTTATTATACCGTCTTTTCAAGTCGGAATCAACTGATTTTTCCGGCCGGTCCGTTTCTGACGCATGAAAAAGACTGCCGTGCATCGTCTTTCTGCACGGCAGTCTTGTCAAATCGGATCTTCAGTTGCGGTAGCAGCGGTCCTGGCCTACCAGCCAGTCCTCGCACAGGCGCTCGGCCTCTTCCCGGCTGCGGCTCACACAGCGGAACAGCCGCCCTTTCAGCGAGCAGTAAGAATAGCGAACCTTCGGCACTCCATTTGCATCCCGGAATGATTCCCATCGTTCCTGTCCCGGCATCAAATAGCTTTGTTCCATAGCTTTCGCGCTTCCTTTCCGGCTGCTCCGGCAGCACAACGTGTCTATTTTATCACGTTTTGGCCGGGAGGGCTATTCGCTCTTTCCACAAAAAGCGCTCTGCATTTTATGGGAGAATGCGCATTGACAAACCGCGATTCAACAGTGTTTCTTTTTCTTCCAGACAAAATACCCGGCGTATAGGGCGAATGCCGCCAGCGCTGCCAGCGAGACTTTGCTGGCCAGGGAATAGCCGTCGGCCTGATAGACGAAGTCGATGGTGTTCTCCCCCGCCGGAGCCAGAACGGCCATCAGCCCCTCGTCCACCCGGATGACATCAGTCTCTTCGCCGTTGACGTAGGCCGTGAATCCATCGTCGTACGGTACGGAGAAGAAGACAAGGTCGTCCTTTTTCAGCGTGATCTCCGCATGGAAGCCGGAGTTGGTCATCCGGAAGCTGCTGCAGGCCGAGGCGCGGCGGTCGGCGCAGTCAGAGACGTAGGTGTCGTACCACAGGTCGTCTAGCTTTGCGTCAGGCAGCTTCTCGAGGTACTTGCCGTAGGTTTCGGCGTCCTCTTCGCTGAGCACCAGCGCCCGCATCAAAAGGTTCGCGCGGGTATTTTTAACGGTCGTCTCGTAGGACTCCTCCGTAATATAGTAGTCGTAGGTAAAGCCCATGGGAACGTAGTTCTCGTTCTCGTAGAGCATGAAGCCGTCTTTGGTGTCGTAATAGCTCCATCCGTCGTCCGCAGCGGCGAGGAAATCTTCCTGCTTTTCGGGCGTGGTGATGAGGTACTTGACGCTCAGCAGACCCCGCAGGGCGTAGTTGGAGATGTCCGGCTCACTGCGGACATCCCGCTTGACGCCCAGTGCAGGGTAGAAGCTGAGGATGCTGGGCGCGGCCGTGCTGCCGAAGTATTGCAGACTGCTCTTGTCAAGCCAGAGGCCGAGGTTGTCGTGGGTCTTGTAGGTATCCACGCGCCAGTCTCCCTCGGGCAGGTCATCCTTGAGCTTGATGGCAGAGGTGTACTGCTCCACAAGGTCGCTGTCGGTGTGCCACTGGCCGAACTTGCCGATGCCGATGTGTACCATGCCGAACGCGCAGGCAAAGGCCAGCACCACTGCCGTCATCCGACGGGCAAAGGCCCTGCTCCCCCGCCAGCGGCGGCAGAGCAGGCGGTACAGGATAAGACCGCCGATGCCGAAGCTCAGGACGGCAGCATACTGGCCGGGATTCTGCAGCACACCCAGCGACCATTCTTTGGTGTCGCTGTCCTGCACCGGCACCAGGGCAAACGCCAGCGTCGCGACCATCAGCCAGCCGATGCCGCGGACCGGGGCGTCCAGCTCGTCGGCAGAAATGTCGGGGCTTTCCAGCGCACTGGCCGTCATGGCGCAGAGGATGAGCACCGGCATATAGTACCACCGGGCGTAGTAGCTGGAATTGAGGGCGTAGAAGGCGCTGTTGAGCACCGGCACCAGCGCAAAGATGGCGCAGGTGGCGACGATGCGCTTTTTGCTGTCGCCCTTCCGCGCCCGCCAGTAGGCCATCGCGCCGGCCAGACTGCACAGGGGCAGATAGGCCGACATGCTTGTCCACTTGATGATGCCCTCCGACCAGATGGAGGTGATGTAGGGCGAATCGGGCGGTAAGATCCAGCTCAGCAGGATGGCCAGATACTGCTGCACCTTCGAGTAGGTCAGAAAGCCCCAGCCCGACGACAGGTCGATGGTGCGGGGGTTCTGCAAAATGCTGAGTACCGCCGGCCAGAGCAGGACAAAGCCCAGAGCCGCGCCCAGCAGGCTCTCAAAGGCCAGCCGGACGAAGAGGCGGACATTCATCGGGAAATCTTTCGTCGTCAGCTTGCAGATGAAGTAGATGACGAGGAAGAGGACCTGTCCGATGAAGAAGAAGTAGTTGTTGAGCAGATTGATCCCCACCCAGAACGCGAAGAGGCCGTAGTGCTCTTCCTGCTCGTAGAGCGTTTCGTCCAGCGCCCAGAGCATCCACGGGAAGAGGGCCACCACGTCGATAAAGTGGTTGAAGAAGACATTGTAGATGCTGAAGCCCGAGAAGGCATACAGGCAGGCGCCCAGCACCGCGTGATCGGAGCGGCGGACATAGCGGCAGAGGTAGCGGTAAGCGCCGCCGCCCGCCACGGCAAATTTCAGCACCAGCAGCGGCACCATGAGGTAGGGCAGCCAGTTCTGGGGGAAGATGAGGGACAGCCAGAAGAAGGGCGAACCGTACAGGTAGAACGAGTAGGCGTTCATCGCGCCGCTGCCCAGGTCGGTGGCCCAGGAGAAGGTGCTGCGGGCCGCGCCGGCCATGCCGTCCGGGCTGCCTGCCCCCTTGATGAAGCCGTTCATGTAGCGGTAGAAGCTGATCTGCTGGCTGTTGAAATCGCCTGCATAGTGGAAAAATCCGCCGTCGATGATATAGAACGGCAGGAAGAATATCGCTGCCGTCAGCGCACAGAGCAGCATGGTGCGGAGCATCTGGTCCCGCCGCCCCGGCATATTGAGCAGCCGGGCATTTCCGGTCTGATTTTTTGAATCGTCCATTGTCTATCCTCTTTCCCCGCCCGGAGGGGCGGCACAGGCCCATCGCCTGCATCGTTCTCGCGTTCCAGTATAGCACGCGGCTGTGTGGAAAAAAAGAATTTTTGTGTTTTGCTTGACATTCGCCCGCCGGGCGGGTATAACCCTCTCAAAGACACTTCAAGGAGGCCGACATGAAGCTATACCCGTTCAGCGCCCTTCTGGCGCGGATGAAGTACATCACCCGGTGGAGTCTGATGCACTCCACCCGCCCGGAATCCCTCAGCGAGCACACCTGCGACACTGCCCTGCTGGCCCATACCCTCTGCCTCATCGCGCGGCGGTACACCGGCACGCCCTGCCGCCCCAAGACGGTGGCGGTGGCGGCGCTCTATCACGATGCACCCGAGATCATCACCGGCGATATGCCCACGCCGGTCAAGTACAGCAGCCCCGGCCTGCGGGACGCCTACAAGGCGCTGGAGACAGAGAGCGTGGATTCCATGACCCGCCTGCTGCCGCCGGAGCTGGCCGAGGAGGTCAGCCCCTTCATCACCGGCAGCCTGCTGACCGCCGAGGAAAAGCGGCTCCTGAAAGCTGCTGACCGGCTCTCGGCCCTCATCAAGTGCATGGAGGAGCAGCGCAGCGGCAACCACGAATTTGACGCCGCGCTTCGTCAGCAGCGGGAGGCACTGGAAGGGATGCACTGCCCCGAGGCCGACTGGTTCATGGCGCACTGCCTCCCCTGCTTCACCCAGAACCTCGACGAGCTGACCCGCAGCGAATGATCACGGGAAGGGGACTTCCCGCACGTCGTCCGGGTCCAGCCCGGCCTTGCGCTGCTCTTCGAACACCGCCGCAATAAGCTCGTCCAGGTCTTCCAGACGGGACAGGGTGCAGCAGTAGCGGCGGAGGGCGGCAGCGCCCTTGAGGCCCTTCATATAGTGCATGGTCTGAGCGCGGGCCTGAGGCATGGCGGTGTACTCGCCCTTCTGCTCCACCATCTCTTCCACCTGACGGCGGAGGGCGTTCATCCGGGCCTGCAGATTCGGCTCCTTGGGAGCCGGCAGGCCCTCGATGGCGGCGTTCACCCGCTCGAAGAGCCACGGGTCGCCCAGCGCGGCACGGGCGATCATGACGCCGTCGCAGCCGGTGCGCTGCATCATCTCCACGGCATCTTCCGCCGTGTGGATGTCGCCGTTGCCCAGCACAGGCACCTTCACCGCCGCCTTGACTTTGGCGATGATGTCCGGGTCGATGCCCGGGATGTACATCTGCTCCCGGGTGCGGGCGTGGACGGCGATGAGTTCAGCCCCCGCCTGCTCGCAGGCTTTGGCGCACTCCACCGCCGTGATGTGGTCGGCGTCCCAGCCTTTCCGCATCTTGACCGTTACCGGGCGGGTGGTGTGGGCCTTGACCTGCTCGACGATGCGGCCGCAGAGGTCGGGGTCCAGCATCAGCTTGCTGCCCGCGCCGCCCGAGACGATCTTCGGGGCCGGGCAGCCCATATTGATGTCCAGAAAGTCGAACTCGTATTCTTCAATGGCCGCCGCGGCCTCGCCCATGATCTGGGGCACCTCGCCGAAGATCTGCACGCCGTAGGGTGCGCCGTTGGGTTCAGCTTTGAGCAGGCTGACTGTTTTGTGGTCGTGGTAGACCAGCGCCCGGCTGGACACCATCTCGCTGACCGTAAAGCCTGCGCCGTGCTGGGCCATCAGCCGGCGGCAGGGCGCGTCCGTAAAGCCCGCCATCGGGCCAAAAACTGCCCGGTGGGGCAGGGTGATATTTCCGATTTTCAGAGAATCCATCTTATCCCTCGTTTTGCTTGACAATGGCTTGCAAAAGCTCTATACTATAAACAAGAAAGGCACTGTCTGCGAATGGTCAGCGTCCTTCCGGCTTTAGATCAAAAGAAATGACCGCAGCTTGTCAGGGCTTGGGCGGTCATTTCTTTTTGCTGTTGGAAATCGTCCATGTAATCTGCAACAGCGACGACCGCCGCCTGCGGCGGATGCAGGGAGGAGCTGTTGGGGCAGCGGCCAGCAGGACATGAGCGCCGCTCAAGGCGCGAAATGGCCGCTGGGAGCCGCAACCCGGGTTCCTTTAGAATATCATATTTCCCGCACGAATACAACACCCCGGCTGTCTGCAGGCCGGGGTGTTCGTCTTGTCTATCGCAATTTCTCCTGCTATACTTAGGGCAAAGGAGCGGCGGGCAGACCCCCGCCGGAGAAATGGCTATGGAGTATCGCGATTGGACGAAAAAAGACGGCAGCGGGCGGGACATCTCCACCTCCCTGCTGGGCTACGGGTGTATGCGCTTTCCCACCCTGCCGGATGGCCGCATCGACGAAGTGCGGGCCGAAAAGCTGCTGAACACGGCCCGGGAGGCGGGCGTCAACTACTTTGACACCGCTTTCCCCTACCACGGCGGTGAGAGCGAACCTTTCGTGGGCCAGGTCATTGCCAAGTGGCCTCGGGAGAGCTTCTACCTCGCCACCAAGCTGCCTCTGTGGAGCTGCAAGACCCTCGACGAGGCCAAAGCCATCTTCGAGAAGCAGTTCGAGCGGCTGGGCGTGGACTACATCGACTTCTATCTGCTGCATTCCCTGCACAAAGCCCGCTACGACGCGGCCAAAGAGATGGGCATCGTAGACTGGCTCTGGGAGCAGAAGGCCGCCGGGCGCATCCGGAATTTTGGCTTCTCCTGCCACGACAACGCGGCGGGCTTCGAGCACATCCTGCGCGACCAGCCGTGGGACTTCTGCCAGCTGCAGTACAACTACCTCGACACCGACGACCGTGCCGAGGAGATCGCAGGAGACCGGGGCTATGCCCTGACCGAAGAACTGAATGTTCCCCTCATCATCATGGAGCCCATCAAGGGCGGTACGCTGGCACAGTTGCCGCCGGACGCTGCCGCGCCGCTGAATGCACTGGACGCCGACGCCAGCGCGGCCTCGTGGGCGCTGCGCTGGGTGGCCAGCCACAAAAATGTGAAGGTCGTCCTCTCCGGCATGAGCGCAGAAGACCAGCTGGACGACAATCTCGCCACCTTCGGAGATTTCCGCCCCATGACCGACGCCGAGAACGCCGCCATCCGGCAGACTGCCGACGTCCTGCGCAGCCACATCAAAATCGGCTGCACCGGCTGCCGCTACTGTATGCCCTGCCCCATGGGCGTGGACATTCCCGACAATTTCAGCATCTGGAACAAGCTCGGGATGTTCGGCAATAAGGACGCCATCCGCCAGCAGTGGACAGCCCGCTTCCCGGATGCTGAAAAGGCCATTCACTGCGTCCGCTGCGGCAAGTGTGAGGCCGTCTGCCCCCAGCATCTGCCGATTCGGGACTCTCTTGCAAAGCTCCAGACGGAACTGGACAATTTATAATGAGTGAAAGCGGGCGCTCCTCTGTCTCTCCGGACAGGTGGAGCGCCCGCTTTTTTTGTTTAACCTACGTTGATGTGACCCACCGGGAGGACTTTGCGCTTGTTGTCGTCGGGCTTTGCCGTCAGGCTAATCGCCAGCGACACCGGGCCGACGCGGCCCATGAACATACAGGCCATATACAGCAGCTTCGCGCCGGTGTTCAGCTGCCCAGTGACACCCACCGACAGGCCCACCGTACCGAACGCCGAGCAGGACTCGAAGATGCAGTCGATGACCGACACCGTCTCTGCGGTGTTGTAGTACACCACGACGGCAGAGCCGAACGCCGCCACCGCGCCGATAACGATGATGGTCAGAGCGCGGTAGACCGTCTTGGACTCGATGTGGTGGCCGCCGATGACGCAGTCATCGCGGCCCTGCGCCACACTGCGGATGGTCAGGATGAGCACCGCGAAGGTCGTCACCTTGACGCCGCCGCCCGTCGAACCGGGGGCCGCACCGATGAACTGCAGCACGCTCATCAGCAGCTTGCTGATGGGGCTGCAGGCCGCGAGGTCGATGGTGTTCATACCCGCAGTACGGGTGGATACCGACTGGAACAGCGCCGCCATGATCTTGCCCGGGACGGACAGGCCGCCCATCGTCCTGGGGTTCGACCACTCGAGCAGGGCCAGCAGCGCCGCGCCGCCCACCCAGAAGATGACCGAGAACTGCAGCACGACTTTCGCGTGGAGGGAGAGCCGCCGCTTTTTGCGGTGCTCCGCCAGCTCCACCCAGACCATGAAGCCCAGACCACCGGCCATGATCATGAACATGATGACAGCCTGCACATAGTAGTTGTTGACGTACGGCACCAGCGAGGAGTAGGCGCCAAACCGTCCGAAGAGGTCAAAGCCTGCGTTGCAGAAAGCTGAGATGGCCGTGAACACGCTGACCCACACACCTTCTGCGCCGAACTGCGGCACGAATGCGAAGAGCAGCAGCACGATGCCCACGGCCTCGAAAGCCGCCGCCAGCTTGATGACGATCTTCAGCACCTCAGTGGCCTTGGACAGGCCGTCTGCCGAGACGCTCTCGCCCAGCAGCCGCAGGTCGCGGAAGCCCATCCGCCGCCGGGCCGCCAGCGCGAAGAAGCTGGTGAGGGTGACAAGGCCGAGGCCGCCCACCTGAATGAGCATCAGGATGATCACCTGCCCGAACAGCGAAAACTGGCTCCATGTATCCCGCACGACGAGGCCCGTCACGCAGGTGGCACTGGTGGCGGTGAACATGGCATCGATGACGCCCAGCCGCCCCGTCCTGCTGGAAATGGGCAGGGTAAGCAGCAGCGTCCCCACCGCGATGACCAGCAGAAAGCTGCCGCAGATGGTCTGCGTCGCACTGCTGCCCGCCAGCCAGCCCTTGTTGGGTCGGCGTGTCCGCTTTTTGGTTTTGTTTTTTCCCATTGCAACCTCCCGGGGCTCCCCCGGCCGGCAGCCAGAGGGGCGAGTCGTTCTGCCGCCCCTGCGCAAAGTTTCCCGGCGCAGGAGCCTCTCCTTATAGGATACACCTTTTTTCTCTCCGATTCAACTTGATTTTGTGCGCTGTTTGCGGTATCATATCTGTAGTGCGTCTCAGTAGCTCAGTTGGATAGAGCGTCCCCCTCCTAAGAATTCGGTCAACCTGATACCTTGGGCGCAGAAGTGATTGCTCTAATCAAAAGCAAGGCTGGGGATCGAGATTTTCCCAACAAATTTTGATGCAACAACTTTACCATCGTCCCGGTTGCAATGCAGTCGGTCACTTCGTTGTGAAAAGCATTCCACACATTCGTTTCCAAGCGCGTTGAATTTCAAAAAATCAACGATAATACATAATATGCCTCAGTAGCTTAGCTGGATAAAGCGCCTCCCTCCTAAAAATCGAATCGTTCGAATCTTGGAGCCCTATAAAATTGAATATTTTCTGTATAAGCCTCCGTAGCTCAGTTGGATAGAGCGGTCGCCTCCTAAGGTTATGCTCTACCGGCCGCCTTACGATGAAAAGTGATTGTTACCATTTTTAATTGAATAGATGTCTCTGTAGCTCAGCAGGATAGAGCGTTCGCCTCCTAAGCGAAAGGCCGTGGGTTCGAATCCCGCCAGGGACGCCAGCAAACACGCCGAAAACCTTTGATTTATCAGGGTTTTCGGCTTTTCTTATTTCTGCGGCTTTTGTGGATTTTTTGCAAAAAACCTTGGTTTGCTAACATTTGCTAACGAGATTTGGCCTTTTGCTAAGAAAGGCGGTAAGTCAGAGGTTCGATTTTTACCAAAGGAACTTGCAAACATTTGTTAGCAGAAATTAGAGGAAGTTGCAAACAAAATCGCGAATTTGCTAACATCGCTCAAAAATGCTTTCAGAACCTTGCTAACAAAAAAAGTGTTTGGTCACTGTGCAAAGTGGTTCAAACGAAGAAAACCTCTCACAAAGTGAGAGGCGTTCTTCTGAGGGAGGGACTTTATAAAGCTTTTGCCAGCTGCTTGAGCAGTGCGGCAGTTTCGGGATTTTTAAGCAGTTCCAGTATCTTCGCTGCATCACTTTCAGTGACGGCAGTATCCGCAGTTTTAGGCTCTGTATCTTCAACAGGATCAGGAGTCTTGGATGAGTAAAATGCTTCCTCCAATCGCTGAGCGTTTATGCAGCGATCCTCGTCGATGATGTGAGAATAGACATCTGCAACCATTTTTACCTGAGCATGACCAGAGTCGCCCTGGACGGATTTCATATCGCCGCCATTGAGTTTCAGCTTGTAGGTGATGCTGGAGTGGCGGAGAGAATGGAATACAACATGAGGCAGTCCGTTTTCTTTGATAAGTTTATTGAAAGCACGGTTAATCACCTGGCTTTCCATCGGACGGCCATTGCTGGAGCAAAAGACCAGGTTATTGTCGATGTATTCGTCTCCAAACAGATCCATCAGCTCGTCGATTTCTTTTTTTCTCTCTACCAGCATATAGGCAACTGTTTTCGGCAGGTACACGCGGCGAATACTGGTTTTGGTTTTAGGCTCTTTCAGGACCAGAGCAGTATGGGTACTGGCTATGCAAGGTGGAAACTTCTTAATAACACCTTTGTCGCTCAAATCGTCCAATGCACCTCGTGTAACCCGTTGCAGCTCTTTGTTGACGAATATATAAGCTGAACCATTTTCTATGCTCTGTGGTGCAATATCAATGCAGTCCCAGGTAAGGCCCAGCATTTCGCCAATGCGTAAAGAGCAGGAAAACGCCAGATTTAAGGCAAGGGAGAGGATAGGATCATCACAGACTTCCATCGCCTTGCTCAGCGTTTCGGCAGTCCATATATCCCGTTCTTTATGTTCTTCTTTGGGAAGTGTCGCATTCAGAACAGGGTTACGGCTGATTAGTTCCCAACGCACCGCCTGATTAAAGGCACTGCGAAGTAGCTTGTGAATTTCTCTTACTGTATGCGGGGTCAGATATTCGCTTGTGGGTTTGCGGTTGTTGACGCTTACCGTTTTCACAGAGAGCAGATCGCGGTAATACTTATCCATCATCCTTGGAGTGATGTCGGATAGTAACATATCTCCGATAATAGGAGTTATGTAGTTTCTCGCCAGACCACGGCGGCTTTCATATGTTGACATTGCCCATGTATTTACACCATAGATGGACATATATTCATCGAGCAGATCGTTCAGGGTCTTTGCCGTAGGAATAAAGAAGGTTCCAGAGTCCTGCTCATACTCAATTTGCTTTTTTCGTTTTTTTGCTTCTGCATTTGTGCTGAAGGTTTCCCAACGCTGTCTGCGTTTTCCGTTTTCATCTGTGTAATCATACACCACAGAATATTTGCTTTTACGCTTCACGATAGATGCCATTTTCATTGCTCCTTTCTGAGATTTTCACATAATGAGTTTGCTTTTGATACCAGGCTTCAAAACTGCTGGTAATGATACGAATTCTTCGATCAATCAAGGTCGTCTCAAAATAGCCCCTTTTAACAAGGTCATAAGCTGTGCCAGATTTCAGCCCCAAAAGATCCGCCATTTCTGGAACTGACATCGTAGTATGCCTCCATTTCTCTCCGGGCGGTGTACCATCCACTTTTTTATAGTGGAACTGGCCGGCATACCAATCTTCAAAGCTATCCAGCATAACTCTCATTCGTCCGGCCACTTGAATTGTTTTGAAATAGTTCTTTTTAACCAACCAATAGGATTCTACTTTACCAAGCCCAAGCATTTTGCCCATCTCTGGTACAGACATACTGGTCTTTACTCTTTGTTTTTGCATGGCTTTTGCCTCCTCTATAAAGTTTTTCTTGCTATGGCCTCATTGTAAGAGAAAGCAGAAAAAAAGTTAAGGATGTCGATTTGGAGATCGGCATCCTTGACAAATCATTCATCTGCGTGATCCAGCCAGTCATCAAAGCTCTTTTTGGAAATGCGGATATGACCGCCGACTCTGACGCTGTGGAATACACCTTGTTTTACCAGATTATATGCTGTAGGACGACTGATACCCAGAATGTCCTGAATCTCATCGACCGTATAGGTTCTTTTGTCATAGCTGACAGGATTTTGTTCATTAAATCGGTTCAATTCCGCAATTCTTGCTTCAAACATAAAAACGCCTCCTTTATCCGGTAAGTGGCCTTACGGAGCCTCCATTTCCTCTGGAATATGAATATCCAAACTAACTTGCAGAGCATCATCAATCGCTCTCATTTCTTCGCGAGATACGCGCCCAATGTACGATAAAACACGCCTTTTATCAATCGTTTTAATTTGCTCCAGCAGAACAACAGATTTCAGTCCAAGCTCTGGAACGCTCTCCAGTGCATAGTGTGTGGGCAGCTCCTTTTTCTTAATCCATTTACTGGTGAGCGGAGCTACGATCAAAGTGGGGCAGAAAAAATTCCCCACATTGTTTTGAAGAACCAGGACAGGACGGGTGCCGCCTTGCTCTGATCCAAAATAAGGATTCAAATTGGCATAATATAAATCCCCACGCTTATAAATCCAATCTTCTTTCATGTTCATCCTCCTATGTTTTGAGATTTGATTATGTAAGAAGGAGGCTCTGCAAATTACAGAGTCTCCTTCAATTTAGCGCCTGTTTTATCCCTTACTTGTCCACGACACCCCAGGGATTTGGGTAATCATTAAGCCGCAGGTGGCTGGCCTGCTTCTCAGGAATTTCACCTCCACTTCGTTTGGTCTTACCCATGGCCTGCGACGGTTGTTATCACGCTCGGACTATGGCTGTAAGAGAGCTTTCCTCCTTGTTATGCCATGACCGGATGCCATCCGATGTATTCCAGCCTGATATATTTCTGATAAACCGCAAACTCATCTATACAGCAAAAATGGGTTGGCCTGTTATGTGAGTGGCAGCTCTCAGAAAATATACCGCTGATGTAGCGGCTATTACGCCCAAAGAGGATCAAACTTAATGATTCGTATATGAGGTTGTCAAGGTGCAAGTGAAAGGATTTCCCTCTCACTTGCTACTGCCACTTTTTTTAGAAATCTATAACCAACTTTTTTATTTTTTCTTCAATTTTTTTCAGACGCTTATGAGCTGCGGGCTGACTAATGCCATATCTTTTGGCTAATTGCAGTGTACTTGGCTTTTCCATGCTGTAATAATCCAAGATAAAAGAGCGTTCTTTCTGACTCAGCTGCTGCAAGGCACGGTGCAGATCGGCCATAAGAAGATTACAAATTGCTTGTTCCGCAGTATCAACAGATTCATCCACAAACAAATCTGTATCCTGATAACCTTCCTCTGTGCCGTCACGATCTCCCACATGGGAAGCTGGGAATATAGAGCGGCTTTTCTCATGTTCTTGGAGATAGCGGCTGTGGCGGTCCTCCTGCTGGTATTTTTCAAAATCTTTGCGAGAACATTCCATAATAATGCGGTCATCTTCATCACGGAACATTTTGACTGTTTCAACAAAAAAGCGCCCAGTAAAACAACCATTGCGGCGTGCCTTACTGAACGCTGAAAAACTGATTTCCTCCCATTCCTGTGGGCTGTTATTTTTCCAAATAAATACTCTCGTCATATCCTTTCCTCCGTTCAAATTTTTGGTAGTCAGCGAATTTGAACGGTGTCATGGATATTTTGCTATGTACGCCTCCCAGCGCATACCGGCCTCCTAATACCGGGCAAAGAAAAAGGCCGGAAGTGTTTTCACTTCCAGCCATGTTCCTGCCGCCATATTGCAGCAGGAATGAAAAAAGCCCGGTCAATGCCGGGCCTTATGTAGAAAAGTATCCAATTTAGCACATTCCTGCCACTATACCAAGTATAGCAGGTCGGAAGTCGGAAGGGAGTAGGGATTAGGTCGGGGATTTGTCGGGATTTAGTCGGAATTTAGTCGGGGCAGCTCCTCCAGGACTTCTGGAATAGAATATCCAAACAAGCAAACAGAAAATAAATAGATGGCTTCTCGTTTTCGGTCATAAAAGACACTGCGCTCTATATTTAGTTCTTCCAGCAATTCTTTCTCTGTACTGTTGAACCGATAGATGAATTGCTTAGTCAAAATTTCATAGTAAAGTTCTCCTCGATCTGGATACCGTTTCAGACGAAGGAGTGCGCGGTCAATAATATTGACCAGCATTTGATTTTGAACAAGGCAGCACACTTTTTCTTCAAAGGCTTGCAGTTCAATATCTGGTGCAAAATTTTCAAGATAGCAGAGGCCAGACTCTATATCTTGTTCTCCCATAATCCAAGCAGTTTCTTGTAATTCTTCTGCCCGTTCACTCAGAACCCAGACTACATCACGGTAAATCTTTAGAATCAGCTTACTTCTATGAAACGCAGCGTCGCTGTTAAGCCCCAAAGCTGTTAGCCTGCTGTTACATTTTTGGATTGTTGTACTTTCTTTTCTCATGGAATATCCCTCCTTGTTCGCAATATCGCGAACATATTAGGCGCAAAATAGCATAGAGGAGGAGAGTGAGAGAGGGCAGTGCCTCCCTCTATTCCTCCCTTTGGTTATATCAGGTTCCTGGATTTTAGACGAATCTGCATTGCTTGCTTGGAAACCTCAAAAATATTTGCCATTTCTGCAATGAGCTGTTCATCTGTCCGTCCTATTCTAAGCCGGTAAAAACATTTTTTAATCTGCGGTAAAGGCATTAGCAGAGCAGAGGCCAGAGTGTCTGCCTGACGCTCAATTATGCCATGACTTTCGTCGGAAGAAACATTTCCGTTATAAGCAGCAACATCTCCAGTACCGGAGTACAACTTCTTATGTAGTACCCAATGAGCCAGCTCATGGGCACAGGTAAAACGGAGCCGCCCTAATTTTGATGGATCACAAAGCCGTTCATCAATTAAGATTGTACCGGCTCTTACTGCAATCATTCGATACTGTCTCTGTATCTGGTCATATAAAACAACGGCACCGTCATCGAAAATTGTTTCCCCTAATATCTTGGGGTTTTTTCTTAGTGTATGAAACTCCAGGATTAGATCAAACTTTGTCTCAATAATGGTTTCGATTGGCACAGGACACGGTTGACCGGATAGCAGAGAGGGATCATATTCCATCAGGATTTTTCGCCCTACCGCTTCGATTGCTTCTGTACGGATTTGTGGAATTGACAAAGCTCTCCCCCCTATCGTTTACGCTCCTTTAGCATTTTCATAAATGTCTGCCATTCTTCA